>ERZ1370068.10781-contig-9449_pt1 | contig 52135 bp, 57 predicted proteins | sample MGYA00561227_ERZ1370068 | MGnify/ENA primary metagenome ERZ1370068 (study PRJEB38410, sample SAMEA6850437) | metagenome | study: Metagenomic assessment of the ecological functions of the soil: analysis of the soil microbiota associated with the... | reverse complement strand
TTGTATGCTTCGTCGATTGTCAGTTATGGCCAGCGCCCGCTGTCGCTTTGTTTCCTGCCGCGGCCTCGCCCTGCTGTTGGTCACTGACCGGCTGCGGCTTCCCGCCGCCGCGCCACCTGGGTTGCAGTGACGACGAAAGTCAGGTTGCCACCACGGCTGAACCTGCGATGCGCGCGTGACCGCCACAAAGGAACGGAGCCAGTGGAGGGAGCAAGCGGCTGGCAATCCATTCGCAGGGGAAGTTGGTTAGCGCCGTCCACCTGTACGAAGGATTGCGTGGCGGGGCACGGCGCTACCTGAGGACTACGGATCGACAGCCCGCGGCTCCTCTTACCGTGCGGGACGAGCCACTACGTGCAGATTAAGTAAGCGCCCGACCCGACGTACGGCAAAACCGATCAGACCTGAATCGGTTTACCTGTGTGGTTGAGCCAAGTCGGAGGCGTGCGGAAGTGCGCACCGCGCCACCATGGCGCTATCGGGGACACACACTGAAAACATAAGCCCTACCGCGCAGATAACGACCGCCGTCGATTCGCTCACACGGCCTCCCGGCGGGCGTCGAGATCAGCACCTGCCAGCGCAGGCCTGCTTCCTCGTCAGTGTTTCGCGCTCCGCCGCACACCGCGTTCCGAAGGGCTCGCGTCTTGCTGCCGAGGTCAACCGCTCGATCTCAGGCGATCTTCTCTCCCCCAGAGCTGCCTCCTCTACCACGGACGTCGCGAGACGGATTCGAGGTAGGAAAGGCAGTTCGTCGAGGAAGGCCAGCATTCGGTCAAGCAAGGTTGATTCCCCCGGCGTTGCCTGGTTCATTGGTGAGCCGTTGCCCTGCGACGGGCTGCGGCCCACACTCGCAGCTGCTGACGGCCGAGGGCGATATCTCGGCCGGGCGTGAGCAGGCGACACCTCTACTGCCTTGAGCATTCGCCCGGCGTGGTCATTCCTGCGCACGGCGTGGATCGCCATGAGTCCGATTCTTGCTGAACTCAGATCGAGTCAGCGTGAATGTCCGCTTCTTTTCCGTCACAGCGATGTCGACGGTTGGGTAAGCAGGTGTGCTGCGGCGCAATGTCAGTTGGACTTGCACGCCGGCCGGTCGCCCGGGTTGTCAAATGCGTAGAACGACACGCCGGGTGCGGCCTGCGCAGCGAGCGACAATCGGCTGCGATCTCGGAAGGCGTAGGTCTGGGACAGCAGGAAGGGTGAGAAAGGGCGGCGGGAGCCGATCCTGCACGTCTGCACCGCACGGTGGTTCTCGCTGACTTCGAGACTGGCGGGACCAAAGAGGCGATCAGATCGGCGTCTTCCGCGTCACATACTCACTGGCCTGTCCCCAGTTCGGTAGCCCGGCGGCGCGAGAAGGCGGCGCTTCATCTGCAACTTCTTGAGCGGCGGCGCGTCTGCGCGCGGTCTTCCTGCCTGCACCGTTCCTCTCCTCCCCATCAGAGTCTCCTATCCTGGCTCGGGGGGTTGACGGGCGGTGTTGGCTGGATCACGCAGACCGCCCGTGCCCAGGCGCCCTGGCGCCGCCCCTGCTCGACGGACGCCTGATCCTGCCACCACAGCATGGCCGTCCGGGAGGGGATAAGCGTCTGCTCAGTCCGAAAACGCAGGCCGTCCGTGAGGTGGCTGACCAGCTCGAGCGTGGTGGGCTCGCTCAGCATGTCGGGCAGATCCGAGAGGCTGTGGCAGCCCTATGAAGATCTTGTCCTGTACGAAGGTCGCGGCGCGCCGGTAGTGGTCAGGAGTAGTCGACCCCGTAGCTCGCAGGAAACCCTCCGACGAGCTCGGTCGGCTTGCGCCGACTGCCACGGCAGCCGATCCAGCGTGGCCGCGTACCAGATCAGAGCGATGAGCGTCGCGTTCGCGAGGGTGGGCAGTCTCGACCCGACTGACGAGTGCGTCCGCGTTGCTCCCCGCATGGCAAGCGGTCTCGAACCGCCGGCCGCCCAGGTCCTCGGCCTTGCGGCACGTCGAGCAGCATGGGCTGGACGCCGAGTCGCGCCGCCGTCACCGCGCCCAGCCCACTGACGAGGATAGCCGGGTTTGCTCATGTTTGAAAAGAGACTTGATACGCGCGACTTTCGGAACGGCTCTTCCAGGTATCGATCCGACGCGCGCGGGGTATATCGTCGGTCACGGTCGCGCCAGGCCGGTGATGTTGCCGCCGGATGGGCGGAGACTCGTGTCGCCAGCCGGGTCACCGACGCCGGTGATGACCACCGGAATCACCAGCGTGGTTCTTAGCGCGAAGCCGCGGGCGTCCCTCGTCAGGAGGTCGCCAGGCCGGACCAGAAGCCCCGGCCGCAAGGTCGGCGACCGCTCGATAAATCGCGCGGCCGATCGATACTCGGTATCTAACGAGGTTTACTTTGCTCATAGGCGTAGCCCAGTGCTCGGCCTGCCGGAAATATGAGTTGGCGCCGTTGACCGCAGAGCGATGCGCTCAACCGATGCGATGAACCGCGGCAGCTGCGCCTCGACGGCGAAGGAAGCCAAGAGTGAGAACGACCCCGCCTTTGAGCCCGATCAATCGCACCTCGTTGTGTGATGGCTGGCGGCGCGCGACCCAGACACACGCCTTGGATGCCGGAATCGGCCTGCGGGATTCCGGCGTTTTGCCGCGCTGTCTTCCATCGGCTCTTTGAACGTCGGCTCTTCAAACAGGCCGACACCTGCACTGCGGTGTGCCACACTGCGGCTGACTCGTCGTCGGTCAATATTTCTGTTTGCCCAGCGCGACGTCGGCGCTGCGCGACTCATATGGATCGCGATTCAGAGCAATCTACCGATGCGAGCCAGGAAGCAATGAACACTCAGCGGGCTTGCTGCCATGCGATGGCGTTAGCCGGCGCAGGAACCAGGAAGTGGAGGATTACGTCACCTCAGTCTGTGGTCTGGCGCGACGGCACTGAGAGCTGTCTCTGCTGCGGCGCTGGCCGCCGTCTCTCCCCGTTTACGCAGCCGCCAGTCGATCAAAGAGTGGTCGACGACCGAGGCGCGGCGAAGGCCCCGTAGCGCCACCGGCTATTACCACGTCTACAACGCGAAGTACCCGGTCGATCCACGGGCCGCTGCGCCCCGGCGACGCGCTGGTGGCCGACTATCGCGCTCTCAGAAGCGCACGGCGGGACGACAGCGCACGCTTGATCCTCGATGCAGCCCCCTCGAACCTACGGCACCGACGGCCGTGTGCCACCTCGAGCTGTACGCTCGAACCGCGTACGGCGGCATCGTCGCGGTCGTCCGGCGATCACCGTGTCGGCGCAGGAGCTCACGCCTGCACTGCAGGCTCCGGGGTGCGCGGCATCCGCTTCAACCTGGCGCAGGCGGGCGCCGCGACGCCAGATGATCGAGCCCTGTCGAAGCGGGTCAACGACTCTCGGCTACGAGCACATCAGATCAACGCGCCGGCCGCCAAGATCATGGAGAGTCATGCCGATCCTCGACCGCGTTCCCGCTCTGGGCGTCTTCGATCACCTCGCGCGCATCCCGCAGCCCGACGGCGTCAGCGCCACCTCGCTCTGCGCCAAGGTGCGGGCGCTCGCCGGACAAGGGCGTCACGTGGTGCGACTGCCAGGCGCCTACGCGGACACCAAGGAGTGGGAGCCGCCGACCTGTCGCGACGCTCAGCGGTCGCGCGCGCGTACGCGCAGGCCATGCCGGAAGCGGTGCGTGTGGGGCAGCGGCTGGCCGCACCCCGAAGCGAGCGAGTCAGAAGCACCTGCCGGACGAAAACGCCGTGCATAACCGCTCGATCGGGCGGGTGCTCGGTAGCGAGCAGGTTCGCCACCGCCTCTACTGGTCAGAAATCCGACATACCGATTCAGAGTGAGGATGGCCGACCCGCCGCGCGCGCGCCAGGTCATCGCGTTGATGCTGACAGGGGATATTCAGGGATCGGCCAGCTCTACGATCGTCAGCTTCGCGTCAGGGGGCGATCGGCGTCGTCCTCGGCGCGGCCCCTGACCTGGGCGGCCGCTCGAGGCCGCCCGGCCGATCCACGCGCGCTCAGCTCAGCAGGGCCGACATCATGGGGCCCCGCCTGTATTACTCCAGCCGTCTGGGCGTGGTCCGCTCATCGACGCGTGGCGCGCGACCCACCGCTGAGCGCGAATGAGCCCGTGGACGCTACGGTGATCGTCATGATCGGGTTCATCGCGCTGTTCGTTGTCGCGTCGCGGCTGGCGCCGGCGACGGGCGAAAGCTTTCGTCGAAGCCGGACCACGCTCGCCACGGTGGCCGTCGGTATCGATGTGGCGATGTCACTCCTCGAAGCCTGGTCGCGCTCGATCGCCCCTGGCGAAGCCGTGCTCGCAGGCGTCATCGCCGGTCTCCTGGTGAACCTTGCGGCCCAGGCGCTAGTTCGGCGCGAACGTCGTAGCCGGTGGACGTCAGCGCAGGCGCGGGCGACCTCTTGCGCGTAGCGGCGAATCGAGGGAGCGCACCTGCTCTCGAGCGGATGCGCCCGCCCACGATTCGACTCCATGATGACGCGCCCGACAGGCCCAGCTCATCGCCGTAGCCGGCGCAGCCGGTCGACGACCATGTCCGGAGTGCCGTAGGCGACGCGATCGCGCAGCAAGCTCGTCGTAGCTCACGTTCGAGAGGCGCTCGGCGCGTTCGGCGCGCTCTTCCGGACGCGGTCGTTCCCGTCGCGCCGGCCGACTGAGCGCATGTTCTCGGCCAGACGGCGATAGGCCCGCATGTGTGCTCTCCTCGGGCTCCGAGCGGGCCTGGCCGCGGTGGCCGCCACGTAGACCGGAATGCGGAGGTAGACGTTGCCGTATGCCTCGCATGCCCGGCCTCTCGCGCGCGCGCGCGATACGCGCCGAGGTGGCCGATCGCCTCGGGGACGTCGAAAGCCACGCGCAGCCCGGTGACGAGCGAGTACCCCATGCGCCCGACCATCGGGAACGTGTCGTGCGTGGTGGCCGCGACCCAGATCGGCGGTGGGTGCGGCTTCTGATAGGGCCGCGGCACCACCGGTGAGGTTAGTCGAACGTGAAGTATTTCCCGCTGTGCGAGAAGCCGTTCTGCGCGTCCACGCCTTCAGGATGACGATCGAGCGATTCCTGGAAGCGCTCGCGGCTCTCGTCGTAGCGAACGCCGTAACCTGAGTAGGCGCGGGAAAGCCGCTGCGCCCGACGCCGAAGTCGAGGCGACCCTGGCTGATCTGATCGACCGTGGCGGCTTCCTCGGCGGTGCGCGAATGGGGTGACAGAGCGGGAGGCACGCTGACGCCGGTGCCGATGCGCAGGCGCGTCGTGCGGGCGGCGATCGCCGCGGCGAGCCAGCGAGCGGCACCGAGGGCGATCGACGGGATGCCCGCGCCCATCGGATCGGTCGGTCGCCGGTGACATGGCGAAGTGGCGCTCGGCCAGCCAGACGCCGTCGAAGGCCCGTGCGTCTCCGCGTGATCTCGGCGATGGACATCGCTTCGGCAAACGCCTCCTCCTGCGTTCTTCCTCGCGATAGTCGCATTCCATCACCAGGCCGACGTGCATGTCATCCTCCACGCCGCGCGCGGGCGTCCCGGCGGCCGGCCGATTATACTGCGCCGGGGCCTGCGAATATCGCCGTTGAACGAGGCCCGCCTCGCTCCAGGACGCTCACCGCATTACTCGATCACCCGATCGATCGCCCGCGGAGCCTGCAGATGGCGGAATCGTGAGCCCAGGGTCTTTGCCGTCTTGGCGTTGATCACCACATCGTGGTTCCGCGTCACGCCGTCAGCTGCCCTTGACCCAGGTCTGCGTCTTGTAGAAGGGGCCTGAGATAGCCGCGCACCTTGAGCTTGGCGGCCTCGGTCCACACCTCGGCCTTGCAGATCTTGCCGTCCTCGGGGTCCGTGATCGTGCCGTCCTTGTAGCGGTCGCCGCTGGCGCTCGAGGTCCTTGATGATTCACGAGGCCCACGATCGGCTTGTCCTGTGTCCGGCCCCGCTGCGCACTGGTGCAGGTCTTCGGCTTGCCCTGCTCTCGTCGTTCGGCTCGGCGAGCCCGGCCGGTCTTCCCGAAGAGCTTGCCGCCCTGCTGGTAAATCTCCACGTCGGACACGACCTGTGCCGGTCTTCTCGTCGACCGTCTTCCACTTGCCGACGATGGAATCGAGCGCACGGCTGGCGTGGCGACCAGCAGCGCGGTCAGCGTCAGGAGAGGAACGATTACGCTTCATGCGAGCTCTCCCTTGAGGTGTGGTCTCGGAATCTATTTCGGCGGCGGTTCCGCCGCGACCGTGCGCAAGCGTGGCGAGGTATTTCTGGGCGGCGCGCTGGACGTCGGCGGCGGTTACCGCGCGCACCTGGGCTGGTAGCGGTCGAGGAATTCGTAGCCGACGCCCGCGGTCTCGAGCGAGGCGAGATACCACGCCTGGCGTGCGTTCGTACGGCGGTCCATGGCGAGGGTGCCGAGCACGTAGGCCTATGGCGACGCGCGGCTCCTCGTCGGACACGGCCTGCCTTCTGGATGCGCTCGAGCTGCTCGCGAAGCGCGGCCTCGGCCTTTTCCTGATTGGTCGGCGCCGTGCCGAGGAGCCGCCAGGAAGTAGCCCGGGCTCACGCGAAGCGCTCCCGCGGCGGCGGTGGTGTGAGCGAGTCCTGCTTGTCACGGGAGCTCCGAGAAGAAGCGGCTCGGCCGGTCCGCATCCGCCAGCACCGTGGTCGCCAGCTTCATGGCCGCCAGGTCGGGATCGGTCAGGGAAGGAGCCAGCCCGCCGCATGAGGATCTGGGACTGGGCGCCCGGCACGGTCAGAACCGACCCCGAGCGGCGGCGGGCGCCGGCGGTGGCGTCGTGTTGGGCGCCGGCCCCGTCGCCGCCAGGAAGCGCGCCTGAAGAGTCGCTCGGCCCGGGCGATGACGTCCTCACGCTTTCACCTTGCCGCTGACGCCGCCAGGACCATGGCCCCGGGCACGTGGTGGCGCCGGTGGTGAGCGAGGAGAGCGGCGCGATCCATTCGCTCGACGCTCTCCTTGGGCCCGAGGGCGTCCCATCCGTAGGAGTTGTCGCCGAAGGTCCGGGCCAGTAGCGCGTCGAAGGCGGCGTCGTACGGCTTGTCGGCGCGGTTCCGGATCTGCCGCACCAGGAAATCGCGCACGGCCTGGATCGTCGCATCGCTCAGCGCCGGCCGCAGGTGCGACGTCGGCCACGAGGTCACGAGCATAACTCACCAGAAGCGCGAGAGCCGCGGTGGCGGTGATCTCGGCGTAGTCGGCGTCGCGCATAGCGTCGATGCTCCCGCCCATGCGGTCGGCCGCGTTGACGATCTCGGTGCCGTCGCGCGTGGTGCGTGCCCCGCACCACCATGAGCTGGAGAAAGTTGGAGAGACCGGCCGTCTGCGCGGGTCTCCCAGCGCGTGCCCATCCGCACCATCAGCGACTATGCCGACGACCGGCGCAGTCGGGTTCTCGCTTGCACTGAGCACGGTCATGCCGTTGGCGAGCCGGGTTGCGCGTGACGGCGCTGTCGGCGGCGCCCGCGAGGCTCGCCGCCGCCAGGACGAGCGCCGGCGAACCGCGGCGGCGAGCGAGCATGGCGGCGCGACGGCGGCTCATGGCCAGGCCGGAAGGCGATCTGGGCGTAGTTGGTCCGCGAGAGATAGCGGCGCGCCGCGTCGCGGATCTGCTCGCGCGTGATCTTGCCCAGCCGGTCGATATAGCCGAGCTCCGCCTCCAGCGTCCAGGTGGTCTCGGCGAGCGCGTAGGCGTTGGCCAGCCCCTCGGACGTCTCGGTGTGTGCGAAGGCGTGCTGCGATTCGAACTGGATGACGGCCAGCTGCCGCTCCTCCTCGGTCGGACCCGACTCCTGCATTCGCGCGATCTCCTCGAGGACGATCTGTCTCGACCCGCTCGAGATCCTTGGCCTCCAGATCGGCCCGCAATGTCACGATGCCGCCGCCCATCTGGGCCGCGTAGTTCATCGTGATCGAGGACACCAGCCGCTCCTGGTCGCGCAGCCGCTTCGCGAGCCGCGAGCTCTCCGCGCCCGCCAGGATGGTTGTCAGAAGATCGACCGCGTCGCCGCTGAGATCGTTGGCGGGCGGCGCCTGCCAGCCATGGCGAGCCGGGCCTGCTGCTCGGGCCGCTCGACCGTTCGGCGCACGGGGCCGGCGAGAGGGCGTGGCATCGGAGCGGGCACCGGCTTGTAGCCGGTGGCCGGGATCACGCCCCAGATGCGATCGACCATGGCGCGCACCGTCTTCAACTCGAGGGGCCCGGCGACCACGAGCGCCATGTTCTCCGGCGTGTAGTACTGCCGGTTGTACGTTTTCAGGATGTCGCTCGTGGCGGCGCTCAGCGTGGGCAGCGTGCCGAGCACCGGCGAGCCGTAGGGGTTGTCGGCGAACACGAGCCCGTAGAGCTGCCGGATGATGGCGGCCTTGCGGATTATCGGTCTCGATGTTCGCTTCCTCGAAGATGACCTCGCGCTCGCGAGCGACCTCGTTCGGATCGAACTTCGAGCGGAAGACCATGTCGGCGAGGGTCTGCAACGCCATCTCCGTGGCCTCGCTGGGGACCACGATGTAGAAGTCGGTGTAGTCGAACGAGGTTGTCGCGTTGGTGCGACCACCGACGCCCTCGACGGCCCGATCGATGCAGCCGGGTCCCCACTTGTCCGTGCCCTTGAACAGCATGTGCTCCTGGAAGTGCGAGTAGCCGAGCTGATCCGGCCGCTCGTAGCGCACGCCCACGCCCACGTAGAGATAGACGGCGACGATGTCGGAGGCGCGATGGTCCTGGACGATCAGCCGGAGACCGTTGGGCAACACCTGACCGGACCGGCGCCGGCAGGTACAGCCGCCGGCGCCGGTCTTGACCCGATAAGGCCGGCGCAGCCGCCTATCAGCACGAGCGCGACGACCGACGCGAGCGCGGCGCACCGACGGGCCTGGCTGCGGTCGACTCACTGGACTTTCCCTGTCAAATCGAGCACCCGGCCGGCGCGAAGCACCGTCAGCTTGAACGGGCTGCCCGCGGGCTTGCTCGCCAGCAGATCGCGGATCTTCGTCAGGTTGACCGCCTCGGCCTGGATGCCCTCGACGGACAGGATGATGTCGCCGCCGAGCGGGACCTGATCGCCACCCAGGTTGGCGATCATCGTCGCGGCGCGAAGCCCATCGCGTCGGCCGGCGAGCCCTCTGGCGATCGTCTTGACGACGAAGCCGGTCGACCCGGGTGGCAGGTTGAGGAGGTCGGCCTGCTGGTCCGTGAGCACCTGGCCCTCGAGCCCCGACCAGAACGACCGCTTCTCGAGCAGGAGCTTCTTCGCGGTGTTGATGGTCACGACGAAGCCCAGCCCCTCGCTGCCGCCGCTCTTGGAGATGTTGTGGCTCACGATGCCGATGACCTCGCCGTTCATGGAGAACATCGGCCCGCCCGAGTTGCCCGTGTTGATGGTGGCGGTCGTCTGGAAGAACTCGGCGAGCGGCATGGTCTTGTACACCGTGTTGGGCTTCCACCGCGCGCTGATCAGGCCGTTGCTCAGCGAGTACACTGAGCCCGTAGGGCGCGCCCACGATGATGACCGGATCTCCGACCTGGATCGGATCAGAGTTCGCAAGCGGCGACGACTTCGCGCCCGCGGGCACGCGCTCGAGCTGGAGCAGGGAGAGGTCGGCGGCCGGCTCGGAGGCGACGCACTCGCGCCTTCACGGTCTCGCCGCCCAGGAACTCGACCGCTGATCTCGTCCATGGCGTGGACGACGTGCGCGGCCGTCATCACCTTGCCGTCGGATGAGATCAGCACCCCCGAGCCCGTCTCGTTGAGATCGCGTTTGCCCGCTCGCGGCCACCTCGTGACCCTTGGCGCGGATCACGACCACGGACGGGGCGACCTTGCGAAACACCTCGCCGGGGGTCTGAGCCTCGACGCCGGGCGGCAGCCACGCGACTCACCCACCACCAGAAGCACCGCCAGTCCCCGCTTCATCGGGTCATTCCTCCCTGATCGAGGCTGCTTCACCCTGCCAGCGGCTCCCGTGGAGCTCAAGGGGCCGGTCGGAGCATCACCCGGGCGGAGCGAGATACGCAAGGACGATGGCGAGACGAGGCGCGGCTGATTGCGGGCGAGGTGATCAAAGCCGCACGGGAAGGGCGTCCTTCCCGTGCGGTATGCGAAGCGGGGTCGGTGCCTACTTACGGCAGGCTGACGCTCGTCGCGTCACCGGCCGCCGAGATGTTGAACGTGCCCGACGCGGTCGACGCCGTGTACGCGTACGGCGAGCTCCAGCCGGCCGGAGGCGGAGGAACGTTCGCCATGAAAGGACCGGCGGTCTGGCCCTGTTGGTTCGTGGCCACCACGGTCAGGTCCGCGAGGGCCGTCGGCAGCACGCCCATGTGGGCGCCGTAGATCGAGACCGAGGACGCGAGGGCCGGGCATCGGCCTGGGCCTTGGCAATCCGCGCCCGCGCCTGAACGTTGGCGTAGAGCGGGATGGCGATGGCCGCCAGGATGCCGATGATCGCGACGACGATCACTCAGCTCGATGAGGAGTGAAGCCGCGCTGGTTCGCGACCGTGAGACGTTTGGTTGTCCACCACCGATGCATGAAAGCCCCCTGTCGAGCGCTCTTTTGGGTATGCCAGTCGCAGGTCGTTGCCACCCTGGAGGTGCAGCTTCGGTGCCATGCCCCGGCCGAGGGCTAACGTCCAACGACTCAGGCACTTAACGACCTCACATTTCCGATATTTCGGCAGATTTGCTCCAATGTGCCCATGCACGCTGGCACCGTGTGCCGTGTCTGCCGCCGGACGGATGCGTACCAGCGGCGCGGGCTGTTCCTGTACACCACTGCTCGCCGGGGGCTCCAGATTTCGGGAGTGTCAAATTCCCGAAGGCGCTCGTGTAGAGTCCGGGACGATGCCCGGAGGATCCGAAGCCACCGAGGGAGGCGGACGGGAGCGCGCCGGCGCCTTCGCCGGTGCGCCTCGGCGCGCTCCGTCACCGCGATTTCCGGCTGTTCTGGATCGGCCAGCTCATCTCGCAGGTCGGCACCTGGATGCAGAGCGTGGCGCAGGCGTGGCTCGTCCTCGAGCTGACGCACTCGCCGCTCCAGCTCGGGGTCGTCAGCGCGCTCCAGTTCACGCCGATCCTGCTCCTGTCACCGGTCGGCGGGGCGCTGAGCGATCGTTTCGCCAAGCGGCGGGTTCTTCTCGTGAGCCAGACGGTCATCGCAGCTGCAAGCGCTGGTGCTGGCCGCTCTCGTCTGGAGCGGGTACGTCCGCTACTGGCATGTGGCCGTAATGGCCGTGATCTATGGTCTGGGGCGGGCGCTGGACATTTCCCGCGCGCCAGGCCTACGTCACGGATCTGGTCGGGCGCTCCGATCTGGCCAACGCGGTGGCACTCAACTCGGTCATCATGAACGGCGCGCGCGATTGTCGGCCCCGCGGTGGCGGGACTGCTCATCGCCGCGTTCGGTGTGGCGCTCGCCTTTTTCCTGAACGGCGTGAGCTTCGTCGCCGTGCTCGTCGCGCTGCTCGCGATCCGGACCGATGGGCAGCCGGATCCGGCCGGGCGGCTCCCAATCCGGGAAGGCGTGCTCGGCGCGGTCGCCTATGCGGCGAAGACGCCACCGGTGGCGTTCACGCTCGGGCTGATGGTCGTGGTGAGCCTCTGATCCTCCAGCTTCAACGTGGTCGTCCCGCTGATCGCCCGCAACGTGCTGAACCAGGACGCGCACGGATTCGGGCTTCTCATGTCGGCCCTGGGCGCCGGCGCCGTCGCCGGAGGCTTCAGCGTCGCCCTGTTTCGCACCGGCCAGCCGCCGCTTTCATTCCTGGTGGGCGCGGCGGCCACGCTCTGCGCCGGATTCGTCGCGCTGGCGCTGGTCGATCGATTCGCGGTCGCGTTCGCGGTGCTGGCGCTCCTGGGATGCGCGCAGATCCTCTTCACGACGGGGTGCAACACCACCCTGCAGCTCGCCGCACCGAACGATCTACGCGGGCGGGTGATGGGACTGTACACGATGACCTTCGCCGGCGATGACGCCGTTCGGCTCGCTGCTGGTCGGCATGATCGCCGAGCACCAGGGCGTGCGGGCGGCCTGCATGGCCGGGGGCGCCATCCGGTCTGCTCGGGGTCGCCGTCCTCGTGGCGATCGCTCACCGCGCCGGCATCGTCTGGAGACCCGCGCGCGCGATGTAGTCAGTTCGAATTCTCGGGCTGGCGACTGACCCACCGACGCGCTTGACAGGCGCTGCAACCTGTCCATAATGTGGCAACCCTTTCGGGTCGCGAGATTAGGTCGGTTCGGTTCGTTCTCGATCGGCTTGAAGTAACGAGGAGGATCGACATGACTCCGACGTGCTTCGACCAAGGCGCTTCTGGCTCTCGCCGCTGCTCTGGCCCTCCTAACGACGGCCGGCCAGGCGGCCGCGCAGAAGGCGGGAGTCACCCCGATTCTCAGCGGGCCGCTGGCGAAGCTCGACATCAAGCCAGCCCAGCTCGACTCGGCGAGAGGCGTGCCGAAAGGCACGTTGACCGTCGCGATGCACTTCGCGCTCGACCCGGGCTGGCTCGATCCGCTCGAGCACTCCTACGCCATCACGATGCAGATGTACGACTACCTGGTTCACGACGCGCTGATCAAGCCGATGAACTATGGATACGTCACCTACGCGCTGGCCGAGCACGCCGAGGTATCCGCCGACTTCAGGCGCGCGGCGTTCAGGCTGCGCCCGGCTCTCAAGTTCCACGACGGACAGCCGCTGACGACCGCGGACGTGAAGTGGACCTACGAGAACTTCAAGGGCGCCAACGCGAAGCTCTTTCACGACAAGCTCGAGCACATCCAGATCCCGGACGACCGGACGATCGTGTTCCACTTCAAGGAGCCGTTCATCGACTTCATCGACCTCTACAATGGCGGGGTTGAGCGGCATCGGATGGATCGTGCCCCAGCACTACTACGAGAAGGTCGGCCGCGACGGGTTCAAGGCCAAGCCTATCGGCGCCGGGCCCTACAAGCTCGTGAGTCAGCAGGCCGGCGTGCAGATGACGTTCGAGGCGTTCGAGGGCTACTGGCGTCGGACGCCGGCGACCAAGACGATCGTCGTCAAGGGCGTCGAGGATCTCACGGCGCGGATGGCCGGCCTCCAGACGGGCGAGCTCGATCTGGCCTTCGGCATGACGGGCAAGCTCCTCTCCCGCCTGATGGCCGACAAGAACCTCCGCTGGGACTCGAACTTCACGGGACCGTGGTGGCTCATGTTCCCGGGCGGCAGCGAAGCGGGCAGCCCGTTCCGCGACAAGCGTGTGCGTCAGGCGGTCAGCCTGGCGATCAATCGGCAGTTCCTCGTGACGCAGGAAACCCAGGGCATCGGCAAGCCGTGGGGCAACTGGATCAGCCCGGAAAATCGCGACGCGCTCCAGAGGCGCTGACGCGCCCGTGCCCGAGTTCAACCTCGAGAAGGCCAAGCAGCTGATGGCGCAGGCCGGCTTTCGCCGAGGGCTTCGAGGTCGGAGTACACGCCGTTCCCGCCCTACTTCGACATGGCCGAGCGCATCATCACCGACCTTCGGGCGATCGGCATTCGCGGCCGGCTGCAGTCGCTGGAGGGGCCGGCCTTCCGAGCGAAGATCGGGCAGGGGCGCAAGGGATTCCCGGGCAATCGGACGATCGTGCAGAACATCGATCCGCGCGCCGGCGGCTCGAAAGGAACCTGGGCGTGTACGCCGTGTGCGACAGTCCGTCCTCGTTCGTCTGCGATCCGCAGATCGAAGCGCTGTGGAAGCGGCACCAGGCGAGCCTCGACCTGGCCGAGCGCGAACGGCTCGTCAAGCAGATCCAGCGGATCGTGCTCGACGAGCACTATTTCGTCCCGATCTACTGGAACCCGTTCGTCCACGCCGTCGGGCCGCGCGTCCTGCCGGAAGGCGAGGGATTCCACCGGTACTGGGACACGCTCAACGCGCCCGTACCCGTGGCCGTGGGAGGTCTGGAAGTCAAAGGCGGACCGGTAGTGAAGAAGTACATTCTCGTCCGCGCGCTCTACAGCGTCGTGACGCTGTGGCTGCTCGTCACGATCATCTTCGGGCTCGTCCGCCTCACCGGCGATCCGGTCGCGATGAAGGCGGAGGCGGGCGCCGACGCGGCCTACGTGGCGCAGCTCAGGCAGAACTGGGGCCTGGATCAGCCGCTCTACCGGCAGTACCTCTCCTTCATCGGTCGGCTCCTCCGGGCGGATTTCGGACACTCGTTCGAGAAATCGCTGCCCGTCCGCGACATCTACTTCGAGCGGCTGCCGAACTCGCTCAGCTTCGGCTTCACCGCGTTCCTGATCTCGATCGTGCTCGGGGTGCCGTTCGGGATGCTGTCGGCGCTGAAGGTGAACTCGTGGTGGGACCACGCCGGCAAGCTGGTCGCCCTGTTCGGCCTCTCCATGCCGGGGTTCTTCGTCGGGCTGGTGCTGATCATGGTGTTCGGCATCGGGCTGGGCTGGCTGCCCGTGCTGGGCAAGGGTCGAGCGCCTTCGTCTGGGGCGCCCCGTCGACGTGGGTGACGTTCTGGTTCAGGGACTGGGCGCATCTGGTCATGCCGGCCTTCGCGCTGGGCTGGTACTTCCGGGCGCGATGCTGCGGATCACGCGCTCGGGGATGCTCGAGGTGCTCGGCAGCGACTTCATCAAGCTCGTGCGCCTGAAGGGGGTTCCCGAGCGGATCGTCGTCGCCCGGCACGCGCTGAAGAACTCGATGATCCCCGTCCTGACCTTCGCCGGGCTGAATCTCCTCATCATGGTGAACGTCGCGCGTCGTGATCGAGGGTCATCTTCAACTGGCCCGGCGTCGGGCAGCTGCTCTACGACGCCCTGAGCAATCGGGACTTCCCGATGGTCCAGGGCGTCGTGCTCATGTCCGGGCTCATGATCGTGCTGCTCAACTTCACGATCGACGTCCTGTACGGGTGCGTCGACCCGCGGATCCGGCTGGCGCGATAGGACCACGTCGGAGTAACGACCGGTCGAGGGTATTCGACCGAGGAGGGTGAGTCATGGCGACGATCCCGATCGGCGCCGACCACACGATTGCGGCACCACGCGCCGCCCGGCGCCGCCTCCGCGCCCTGCGCCAGGCTCCACTGATTCCCCTCGTCATCCTCGGGGTCCTGGTGTCCGTGGCCATCCTGGCGCCGGTGCTGGCGCCGCACGGCCGGCTCGATCCGGTGAAGCCGACGCGGGAGCAGTGCCTCGCGAAGTACGCCACGCCCGATTGCCCCTATATCGACAACGTGCCGCCTTTCTGGTCTCGGGGCGGCCGGCTCGACACCCCGCTCGGGACCGACTTTCTGGGTCGTGACGTGCTGAGCCGCCTGATGTACGGCGCCCGTATCTCGTTGATCGTGGCGCTCACCGGCACCCTCTTCGCCGGCGCGATCGGCACGGCGCTCGGCGTCCTGGCCGGATACATGGGCCGGTGGTGGGACGAGATCATCATGCGGATCACCGACGCCCGGCTGACGCTGCCGTCGCTGGTGTTCGCGATCCTCCTGTCGAGCGTGCGCGGCCCCGGCCTGTGGAACGTCGTGCTCATCCTCGCGCTGGTGTTCTGGAGCCGCTACTCGCGGGCGGTTCGCGGCGAGGTGCTGGCGATCCGTGAGCGCGACTTCGTGAAGCTCGCGGAGATCAACGGGATCGGCAAGCTCACGATCATCTGGCGCCATCTGATCCCGAACGTGATGAACACCGTCATGGTGCTCTTCAGCCTCCAGGTCGGCGTGGCCGTGATCATCGAGGCATCGCTCAGCTTTCTGGGCGTCGGTGTCCCGCCGCCCGAGCCGTCGTGGGGGCTCATGATGGCCCAGGAGCGGGAGTCGTTGATGGAAGGGAGGTGGTGGCTCGAGATCTTCCCGGGCACCTGCATCACGCTGCTGGTGCTCTCGGCGAACATGCTCGGGGACTGGCTGCGCGTCCGCCTGGATCCGCAGCTGCGCAACCGATAGCCGGCGAGGCGAACATGCGGAAGAAGACCTTCGCGATCCTCTCGGGGCTCACACTCACGTGTGGCGTCGCCTGGGGCCAGGGCGTCCCGCCCGCGTCCCGAGCCGATCCTTTCGGGACCGCTGGCCAGGCTGGACATCAAGGACGCCCAGATCGACCCGGGGCGGCGAGCCTCGCAGGGAACCTTGAGCATCGGGTTACACTTCGGCATCGATCCCGGATGGTTCGACCCCTCGGGTACTACGGCGCCGCCCTGCAGTTCTACTACCTGATCCACGACGCGCTCATCAAGCCGATGCCGCAGGGCGAATTCACCTACAGCCTGGCCGAGCGCGCCGAGATGTCGGCGGATTTCAGGCGGGCGGCGTTCCGCCTGCGCCCGGGTCTGAAATTCCAGGACGGCCATCCGCTGACGACCGCGGACGTCAAGTGGACCTACGAGAACTATCGCGGCCTCAACTTCAAGTATCTTCAAGATAAGGTCGAGAGCATCCAGGTCGTGGACGACCGCACGATCATCTTCCACTTCAAGGGGCCGTTCGTCGACTTCCTCGATCTCTACAACGGATCCGGCAGCGGATCGGGTGGATCGTCCCCCGGCACTACCACGAGCAGGTGGGCAAGGACGGGTTCAAGGCGCGTCCCATGGGCGCGGGCCCGTTCAAGTTCGTGAGCCAGGAAGCCGGCGTGCAGGTCTCGGTCGAGGCCTGGGATCGGTACTGGCGGCGCGCGCCCGGCGTGAAGAGGATCAACGTCAGGGCCATCAGGGATCTGGCCGCCCGCATGGCCGGTCTCGAGACCGGCGAGCTCGACCTGGCCTACGGCATGACCGGCAAGCTATTGCAGCGAGTGATGGCAGATCCAAAGCTACGGTGGGATCCCAACTACACCGCGCCCTGGCATCTCGTGTTTCCGGGCTACAACGAGCCGGCGAGCCCTTCCACGATCAGCGCGTGCGCCAGGCCGTCAGCCTGGCGATCAATCGACCGTTCCTGGTCAGGCAGGAGACCCAGGGTATCGGCAAGCCGTGGGACAGCTGGATCAGCCACGAGAGCCGCGACGCGCTACGCGGCGATGGGACGGAGCTGTCGGTGCCGGCCTACGACCCGACGAGGCCAAGCAGCTGCTGGCCGAGGCCGGCTTTCCCAACGGCTTCGACTTCGACTGGTACGTCCCGTTCGCGCCGTACTTCGACATGGCCGAGCGCATTCTCAACGACCTGCGCGCCGTCGGGATGCGGTCCAAGATGCAGATGCTGGACGCGCCGGCCTACATGGCCCAGACCAGCAAGGGCCGCAAGGGCTTCCCGGGCAACCGCACCATCGTCCAGCGGATCGATCCGCGGCCGGGGGCGCCAAGGAGCTGGTCCGGCTCTACGCGGTGTGCGCGGGACAGGCCTCGTACATCTGCGAACCGAAGATCGAGTCGTTATGGGCCAGGCACGAGGCCAGCATCGACACGGCCGAACGGGATCGCCTGTCGAAGGAAATCCAGCGCGCTATCGTCGAGGGCTACTATCTCGTGCCGGTCTATCTCCAACCCTTCGTGCACGCCGTCACCCAGAAGGTGCTCCCGGAAGGCGAGGCCGTGCACCGCTACTGGGACACCCTCAACGCCCCCTTCCCGTGGCCGTGGGAAGTCTGGGAGATCAAGGGCTGACGTGACTCCGCTCCTGCGCGTGGTGACCTCCGGACGTACTACGTGGGCTTCGGCGGGACGCGCGTGGTGAAGGCCGTGGACGGCGTCAGCTTCTCCGTCGAGGCCGGGGAAACCTTCGGCCTCGTCGGCGAGTCCGGCTGCGGCAAGACGACGACCTGCCACGCGATCGTCCGCCTGCTCCCGCCGAGTGCCCGCATCGTGAGCGGCAGCATCGAGCTCGAGGGCGAGGATCTGGTGAAGAAGAGCCAGCGCGAGATGCGCGTGATCCGCGGGCGACGGATCGCGACGATCCTCCAGGACCCGATGGCGTCCCTCGACCCGCTCTTTCCGATCTACGACCAGGTGGCCGAGCCTGCGTACTATCACCGGTCGCTCCGCGGGCAGAGCTGCGCCAGCGCGTGACCGACGCTGCTGGCCGCGGTGCGGATCCCGTCACCGGAGCGGCGGATGCGGGATTTTCCCCACCAGCTGAGTGGTGGCATGCGCCAGCGCGTCGTCGGCGCCATCGCCCAGGCCGGTGGCCCGCGCCTCATCATCGCCGACGAGCCCACCACGAACCTCGACGTCACGATCCAGCTCAGTACCTGAATCTGCTGAAGGATCTCCAGCGCGCGACCGGCGTCGCGCTCATCTTCGTCACGCACAACCTCGGCATCGTCGCCAAGATGTGCGACCGGGTCGGCGGTGATGTACGCGGGCAAGATCGTGGAGATGCAGTCCGTGCGCGGCCTCTTCTACCGCGCCCGCCATCCGTACACGAGAGCGTTGCTCGACTCGATCCCGAAGCTGGGCGTCCGCCAGCCGCTCTACGGCATTCCGGGCCAGCCGCCGGACCTCTCGGCTCTGCCCGCCGGGTGCGCCTTCCACCCCGCTGCCGGCGGGCGATCGACCGGTGCCGCGTCGAGGAGCCGCGGCAAGACAGCCTGAACGGCGACGGCACCGTGCGGTGCTGGCTGCCCATCGAGGACGAGGCGGCCGCGCGTGGATAGCTCGCTGCTGGCCGTTCGTGACCTGCGCAAGTACTTCCCCGTCGGCGGCTCGCTCTTCGGCAAGCCCGGGGCGTGGTCAAGGCCGTCGACGGGATCAGCTTCACGATCGGCCCGGGTGAGACGCTCGGCCTCGTCGGCGAGTCCGGCTGCGGCAAGACGACCACATCGAAGCTCGTGCTGGCGGCCGAGGAGCCCACGGCGGGGAGCATCGCGTTCGAGGGGCGCAACCTCGCGGAGCTGAGCCGCGCCGACCTTCAAGACTACCGCGGCAAGGTCCAGGTCGTTTTCCAGGACCCGTACAGCTCGCTCAGTCCTCGCATGCGGGTGGGGGACATCATCGCCGAGCCGATCAGGGCGCATGAGGCGCTCTCCGCGGCCGAGGTGCGAGGGCGTGTCGCCGAGCTGCTCGAGCTGGTTGGTCTTCGGCCCGACGCGGCGCGCCTGTTCCCCCACGAGTTCAGCGGAGGGCAGCGGCGGCGACTGGCGATCGCACGGGCGCTCTCGACCAGTACCCGGCTAGTCGTGCTCGACGAGCCCGTGTCGGCGCTGGATGTTTCCATTCGCGCTCACATCATCACGCTGCTGGAGGAGCTCCAGCAGCGGCTCGGCGTGAGCTATCTGTTCATCGCGCACGATCTGGCGGCGGTGGCCCATGTGAGCCGGCAGACCGCCGTCATGTACCTGGGAAAGCTCGTCGAGGTGGGCGACAGTCTCGAGCTCTGCGCCGGCCCGCTCCATCCGTACACGAAGGCCCTGTTCGCCGCGTCGCTGCCGTCGCATCCGGACGAGTTGCGGGAGGAGATCGTGCTGAGCGGCGAGGTTCCCAGCGCCCTCAACCCGCCCCGGGGATGCAGCTTCCACCCGCGCTGCCCCTTCGCGATGCCGTGCTGCTCGGAGGAGGAGCCGCGGTTGCTCGAGGCTTCCCCGGGCCGCCGGGTCGCCTGCCACCTGTACTCCGCGTCCTAGCGGCGCGCGCCCGTTTGCGGTTACTCGTCGGCGAGGAACTCCCTCACGCGCTCCATCGTCTCGTCCTTCGGATAGATGGCGCTCAGCGCGCGCGCGCGGGTCAGCGGGTCGCTGGCGAAGAACCGCTCGTAGAGCACCTGACGGCTGCCGAAAGCGCTGCCGGCGACGTCCCACGCCAGCCGGAAGAGCTTGACGCGATCGCGCGCCGTCGCGGTGTCCGTCGCCAGGTATTGCTCGATGTGCGAGGCGAGGGGACCGCTGAAGTCCGCCTCCGCTCGGCGTGAGCATGAAGCTGCTGGAGCCGAGGAGCTGCAGGATCTCCACCATCCGCGGGATAGGCGGTCATGAAGAGATTGCGCGTGCTCTCGGCCGGCAGCGCGGCCGGACACATGACGCCCCACTCGTCGAGCCGCGCGTCGGCCTCGGCGGCGCGCATGCAGGCCTTCATCAGCTCGGTGTAGAGCATCAACTCGCCAAGGCGCTCCTCGGAGTGCGGCAGCTGCGCGTTGCCCAGGGTCTTCGGTCATGAGCAGCGCCAGGCCCAGGACGAACTCGCACTTCGCGATGTTCTTGGCGGCGCCCTGGTGCGCGGTGTGCGTCATCGAATTGGTGGTGGTCGCCGTGCCGTTGAGCAGATCGACGTCGCCCAGCAGGAACACCCGCTCCCACGGCACCAGCACGTTGTCGAAGAAGACCACGCAGTCCATCTCCTCGAAGCGCGAGCCGAGGGGATGCTCGAAGTGCGACCGCCCGAGATCGAAGCTCTCCCGGCACAGGAATCTCAGCCCCGGTGTGCTGCAGGGGATCGCGAAGTTGAGCGCGAACGGGCTGTGAGTCTCGGTATGCCGCGCGACCCGCGGTGAGTAGACGGCGATCTCGTCGGCCAAGGGACCGAGCGTCGCCAGGATGCGCGCCCCGTGCACGACGATGCCGGCATCGGTCTCCCGGACCACCTGCAGCGCCGTCCCCTCCTGCAGATTGAACACCCCGGTGAGGGTCCGGCTGCGCTGCAGGTTGATCAGTGAGTGCGTCAGCGTCAGGTCGTTCTCGCTGAGGTACTCGTAGTAGCGCTTGATGTTCTCGGCGAACTGGGGTCGGCCCCGGCCGAAGTAGCTCGACGCGGCCGCCCAGGCGGCGAAGGTCACGTTCATGAAATCCGGCGAGCGCCCCATCATGCCGCAGGTCGTGCGTGCCCAGCGCAGCATCATCGCGCCGCGCCGCTGGAGCTCGTCCTGGGTGCGCGGGATGATGAACGAGAGCCCCAGGCGCTCGCCGCTGGTCAGCGACACGTACGTCATCTCGTCCCGCAGCTTGGGGTCGTGCTGCTGATCGTAGAGCGATGCGATGGCACGCACCCCGTTGGCGAGACCGGGGTGCGTGGTAACGTCCTTGACGCGCTCGCCGCGCAGCCAGACCTCGTGGTCCTGCGCCTGCAGGCCCTTGATGTACTCGGCGCCCGTCCGTGCTGCCATGGCGACTCCCTTGATCCATAGGCGCGCCTCGGCCGGCGGGGCCCCAGCCCCGCGACGGCCTGCAGCGCGCGCACCCTTGAGAAATTACTTGAGCTTCAGGTCCTCGCAGGGCGCGGCGTACGGATAGCCCTGGATCAGTCCCGCGCCTGGGACCTCGACGCGCGAGCCCACGCCCCAGATGAACCCCTGCTGGAAGATCGGGGCCACGAGCGCCTGCTCGGTGACGATCTTCTGGATTTGATGGAGCTGCGCCTCGCGCTGCTTGCGGTCGAGCTCCTTCGCCTGACGCTGGAACAGGTCGTCGATCTGCGGCAACGAGCCGTAGGCGTAGAGGCCGCCCTTGGTGAAGAACGGCTCGAGCCGGGCCGCGGCGTTGCCGGCCGCGCCCGTCGCGCCGATGAGAAGCCCCTTCAGCTTCTTCTCGTGCCACGTGGTCATGAACGTGGCCCGCTCCATCGTCCGCACCCGGGTCCGGATGCCGATGCCCTGGAGGTATGCCGCCGACCGTCTCGGCCAGGGACGTGTAGGGCGGCAGCGGCGTGAGGTCACCCGCGTCGAAGCCGTTGGGATAGCCCGCCTCGGTCGAGGAGCTGCTTGGCGCGTCGGGATCGAGCGGCGGCGGCTCGACCTTGAGCGCGAAGTCGAACTCTGGCGGCACGAACCCACCGGTCGGCTTGCCGAAGCCCAGCATCTCGGCCTGGTTGATCGCGTTGCGATCGATGACGAGGCTCGCGGCCTGACGGACGCGCCGATCGTGCCATGGCGACTTCGGGTCCCACTGGTCGAGGAAGTCGAGCCAGTAGATGCCGTAGAGCAGGGGCGCCGTGATCTTGACGCCGGGCGTGCGTCGGAGCTCCTCGGCGATCGCGCCGACGAAGAGAAACGCGATGTCCACCTCGCCGGTCTTGACGGCGGCGGCGCGCGTGCTCTCGTCGGGAATGCTGCGCATGACGATGCGCTTCACCGACGGCGCCTTGCGCCAGTAGTCGAGGAACGCTTCGAGCACGAGCTCGATCGCCGGCTGAAACGACACGAACTTGAACGGCCCCGCGCCCACCGGCGCCTTCTTGTAGCCTTCCTCGCCCACCTTCTCGATGTACTTCTTGGGCACGATCCAGCGCGGCGCCGGTGGCCGAGGTGCCGTAGAAGGCCATGAAGTCCGGCCACGCGCTCCTTGAGGCACGAAGCGCACCCGGTTCGGCGCGACGATTTGAACCTCCTTCACCTTGTCCTTGAGGAGCCGGGCCGACGCTGCCCCTTGTAGCGCTCGAACGTGAACTTCACGTCCTCCGCGGTCACCGGATCGCCGTTGTGGAACTTGGCGTTCTTGCGCAGGACGAACTCGTAGGTGATCCCGTCCTTCGAGACGGTCCACGACTCGGCGAGGCTCGGCGTGTTGATCCTGCCCGGCATCGGCTTCGACCAGCGCGTCGTGGAGCGCGTAGAGCACCATGAACGGGCGTGATGAGCGCCTCCGTGTCGCCGGGGTCGAGCCAGCGCGACACCAGCGTCACGTGCAGGCCCCAGACCATGGTGCCGGGCTCCGTCGCGGCGTGCGCCGGAGGAGCAGCCGAGACGACGACGAAGACGAGGAGGAGAGCGCCGAGGCAGGAGCGAACGGGCATCAAGAAACCTCCAGGGTGTCGCGTGATGAGTCGTGGCGCGCTCGCGGGCCGGCGTCGCCGGGTCAGGAAACGCGATGCCGACGGGCGCGTTGGCTTCGAAGGGACTCCACAGGCCCGACTCCTTGCCGATCTCGCGGAGCGCGGGCAGCACTTCTTCCCCGAGCAGCCGGATGCACGTCTGGGTATCCGCGCTCGGAGACGAAACCGTCGGCGGCCCAGAAGCCGAGGATGGACGGCCGCGTCTCCTCGAGCAGGCGACGGAGCTTGGGAATGACGGTCTTCGGCGTCCCGGCGACGATCATCTGGCTGTTGATCTGGTCCTCGAAGGACGCGCCGCGCGGGTTCGACCGGCGCCCCACCGCGTACTCGACGAACGCGGTGCGGACCGTCGGCGAGAAGTAGCCGGACGGCGTCGACCAGACCGGATGCGCGAGGCCGGTGAACTCGCCCTGCATCCACATGAACTGCCGGGCGTTCGCCAGCGCCTTCTCCTCGGTCTCCGCGACGTGACAGCGCTGGAGGTAGCCGCGGTACTCCGGCCCGCCCGCGTAGCCCGTCTCCGTCGGCGACCTGATCGTAGAGCTCCCAGATCTTCTTGGTCGCCTCGATGGCGGTGCTGAGCGCGATGTACGGGATAGCGCTTCTTCGCCGCCCAGATGATCGTTTCCTTGCTGAGCACGCCCGGAATCCAGACGCGCGGGTGCGGCTTCTGGAGCGGCACCGCCCACGGGTTGACCACGCGGTGCTGGTAGTGCGTGCCCTCCCAGCGGAACGGTCCGGGCTGCGTCCACGCCTTGACGATCAGGTCGTGCGCCTCCTCGAAGCGCTCGCGGTTGAAGGCCGGATTGACGCCGGTGGCGAGCTGCTCCTGACCGCCGCCGCGCACGAAGCCGGACACGAGGCGCCCGCGCGAGACCATGTCGATCATCGCCGAGCTCCTCGGCAAGCCGCACGGGTTGTCGGCGAGCGGCAGCGGATTGCCGAGCAGCACGATCTTCACGCGCTTCGTCATGGCGGCCAGGATCGACGGCGAAGATGTTGCACTTGGCCTGCATGCAGAACGGCGCGTTGTGGTGCTCGTTCAGCATGATGCCGTCGAAGCCGACGTTCTCCGCGAGCCGAGTAGTGCTCGAGGTATTCGTTGTAGAGCCGGCTGCCGGCCGCCGGGTCGAAGTACTGGTTCGAGAACATGAGGGCGGTCGCTCCGAAGTTGCGCCCTCTTCCTCCGGATAGGCCGACATCGGCTGCTCGGTGAAGTACATGAGGTGCATCAGGATTCTCCTTGGCCCACGAAGTCGATGACGAGCCGGGCCAGCTCGTCCGGCCTTTCTAGATCCACGAGGTGCCCGGCGCCCGCGACGATCTCCAGACGTGCCCGCGGGAGCGCCTTGGCGTAACGCTCGCCGCACTCGAGGGAACGACGCGATCGTCACGGCCCCAGACGACCAGGGCCGGCGCGGCGACGCCGCCGAGCAGATGCGGGAGCGTCGGGCTGTACATGTACGGCTTCCAGGCGATGCGGAACGTCATCTCTCGGTTCAGGTCCCACTTCTCCAGCTGGCTGGTCGTCGGGTCGGCGCCGAAGACGCGGTCGAACGCGCGCGCGTCGGAGAACCCGAGGCGCACGTAGTCGATGTACGACACGAGCGCCTGATCGGCGATCTCGCCGCGCTCGGGCTTGAGGCCCATCGCGCCGACCAGCACGAGCTTGCGGAAGGCGCGCGGCGCCAGCGACGCCATCTCCGCCGCGATCCAGCCGCCGGAATCCGAGTCCGACCACCGACACCGAGCCGGGGGCGCGGGTCTCGGCGATCTCGCCGAGCAGCCACTGCTGCGTGGCCGCGGCGTCGCGCACGTGGCGCATCCAGTCCGGGCGCTGAGAGCCGTCGTAGCCGGGCAGCGTGGGCACCAGCACGGTGAAGCGGCGCGCCAGCGCGTCGTAGAAGGGCAGGCGGTCGAGCGTGCCGATGTCGTGATGAAGGACCAGCAGCGGCGGCCCCGCGCCGGCCCGGGACACCTGCATCGAGACCCCGGCGATGGGGATAGTTTCGGACGTCCAGCTTACGGAGGTCGTGCTCACGGCGGTCCAGGCTCCTCCCGTCGCTCGGGATCGATCCCGCGAGCGGCGTCGGCCCAGACTACCTGCTTCGCTCCGTGGCTGGCAAGGGATGAAGCCGTCAGCCCTGTGCGCCCGCCGGTGGCTGCCACGGCAGCGGAGGCGCCGCACGGTGAGTCTCCGTGGCCGGGCGGCTCCTCAGCACGGTGATCGTGATTCCCTTGGCGAGCAGCCACTCCTGAACCGACGCCCAGCGGGTCGGGTCGTCGCGCTCCCAGCGGGTGAGCGCTTCCGCTTCGATCGCGATCGCGTTGCACTGTCGCCACACCGCGCTGACGACGAGCTTTTTGAGATCGGTCGGGCTGGCTTCGAGATCGCGGAGCAAGCTCTCGGTCGCCTTGTCCATCGTTCGAAGCCTAGCGTACCCGTCCTGTCAATGGCATGAAGTTACGCCTAAGTTTTCAGCGGCGCCCCTTCCAGGGGCCGGTGATCAGCCGGGCGCCCCGCTGCCAGGAGACGTAGGCCCAGGCCCACTCGAACAGCACGAGGAAGCGATTGCGGAAGCCGATCAGGAACATGATGTGCACGAGGAGCCAGGCCAGCCACGCGATCAGTCCCGAGAGCTGCAAGCGCCCGACCACCGCGACCGCCGCGGCGCGTCCGATCGTCGCCATGCTGCCCCGGTCGCGGTAGTGAAACGGGCGGGTGGGCCGGCCGCCCAGCCGCCGCATCACGTTGTCGGCCGCCCGTCGTCCCTGCTGGATGGCGACCGGCGCGACACCGGGTAGCGGAGTACCGGTTTGATGCGGGAACACACACAGGTCCCCGATGGCGAAGGCCTCGGGGTGACCCGGGATCGAGAGATCCGGCTCGACGAGGACGCGGCCGGCGCGGTCGAGCGGCACACCGAGCGTACGGGTGAGAGGCGCGGCGGCCACGCCGGCGGCCCAGAGCACCGGTGCGCGCGCGGATCTGCTCGCCGCCCAGCCACACGGCGTCGGCGGTCACGCGTGTCACGATCGCGCCGGTGCGCACCTCGACACCGATGCGCCGGAGCGCGTCTTCGGCGCGGCGCGACAGCGCTTCGGGGAATCCGCCGAGAACGCGCGCGCCGCCTTCGAGGAGGACGATGCGCGCCTTGGTCGGGTCGATCAGGCGGAAGTCGCGCGCGATGGTCTGGCGCGAGATCTCGCCGAGAGCGCCCGCCAGCTCGACGCCGGTGGGTCCGCCGCCCACGACCACGAACGTCAGCGAGGCGCTTCTGCTCGGCGCCGTCGCGCTCGCGCTCGGCGTCCTCGTAGGCGAGCAGGACGCGGCGGCGGATCTCCAGCGCGTCCTCGAGCGTCTTGAGGCCCGGAGCGAACACCTCCCACTCGTCGTGACCGAAGTACGAATGGCGTGGCGCCCGCCGCGAGGACCAGGCGCGTCGTAGCCGACCTCGCCCCGCTCGAGCACCAGGCGGCGCGCGGCGAGATCCACCGCGCTCGACCTCGGCGAGGAGCACCGTGACGTTGTCGGCTCGACGCAGGATCGAGCCGCAGCGGCGCGGCGATGTCGGAGGCGTTCAGGCGCGGCGGTGGCCACCTGGTAGAGCAGCGGCTGGAAGAGGTGATGATTGCGCCGGTCGAGGAGAGTGACGCGGACGGGCCGGCCGGCGAGCGCGCGGGCGGCGTACAGTCCGCCGAAGCCGCCGCCCACGACCGCCACGTGCGGAAGGTTCGCCACGTCAGGGGCCACTGCGGAAGAGCGGCCCGAGCCCCGACGCCCGGGCCGCTGCTTGCCGCACGGCTACGCTTTGGTGTTCTGGCGGACGAACGCCTGCACGCGCTTCCAGGCATCCGCCGAGGCCTCTGCGAACTCGGTCTGCTTCCGGTCGAAGAAGCTGTGCGGCGCTCCCGGATAGACGGTCGAGTCGTGCTTGACGCCAGCCTTGCGGCACGCGGCATCGAACTCGTCGACGGCGCTCTGCGGGATGCCCTGATCGGCGCCGCCGAAGAGCGAGAGCACCGAGCACTTGTAGCGCGCCACCGCGTCGATCGGCTTCGGACGATCCGGCCAGCGGGTGAGCCCGAGCGGCCAGCCGTAGAACCCGATCACGCCCGCGTACCCGAGCCCGCTCGCCGCCTGGAGGTACGAGAGCGGCACCGCCGAAGCAGAAGCCGACCGAGAACACCGAACGGACCTCGCCGCCGTCCTTGCCGCGCAGGTAGCCACCGCCGCCGCGATGTCGGCCTGAAGCGCGTCGGGCTTCGTCTGCGGGACCTGAGCCATGAAGTCGAAGCTGTCGCTGCGGTCGTCCGACGGCGCGGTCCGCGCGAAGAAGTCGATGGCGACCGCGTCGATGCCGACCTCGGCGAACCGGTCCGCGAGCTCTTTGTAATAGGGGTGCGAGCCCGCGGACGTCGGGAATGACGACCATCCCGGCGCCCGTCGGCCTGCTCGCGCGGGCCGCGTGCGCCATGAAGCGGGTGCCATCCGTCGAGGCGAGGCGGAAGTCGTGAGATCCGGCGGACCCGCCGGCGATCGGGAGAATCGGCGGACGAGAGTCGTTATCGACGCACATAGGGCCTCCTTGTTCGGGCGTAGTGCTTCGCGTGGATTCGGCAGGCTATCGCGGAAGTCGCGCGGTCGTCAACCGGCTGGTTTCGGCGGGTTGGAAAGCAGACTCTCCCTCCCGGCACGCTATAGTCGCGCCAGCCGGTACGGAAGGCTCAGCGGCGACATCGCCACGCCGGGGAGGACGTCATGAAAGACGGGCTGCGCTTCGTTGACTGCGACATGCACATCATGGAGCCGGTGGACCTGTTCGACCGCTACCTGGATCCGCGGTTCAAGGACCGCGTCACCAGCGTGGTCGGCGCCGACGGAAAGCCCCGGCGGTGGCGACGATCGTCATCGACGGCCTGCCCACCACGATGGACGCCGAGATGCAGCAATACCGGAAACGCAACCGCCCGGGCGCCACGCACAGCACGCAGCCGCTTTCCGGATCCCGTCTGGCCGATACGGGACGGCTCGACTTCGCGGTCGAGCGCAAGTACAACGCCGAGGCCCAGGTGATCGGCATGGCGATGGAGGGGTCGACATCGCGGTGCTGTATCCGACGACCGGGCTCTCCCTGATCGCCCGCGACAATCTCGATCCCCAGCTCTCGCTGGCCCTGTGCCAGGCCTACAACAACTGGATCCACGAGTTCTGCCAGTTCAGCCCGGAGCGGTTGAAGTTCGTGGCGATGCTGCCCGTGCACGACGTGCACCTGGCCTCGCCGCGAGCTGGTCCGCTGCGTGAGGAGATGGGCGCCGTCGGGTCGTTCATCCGGCCGAATCTCGTGAACGGCCACTACTGGCACTCGAACTACTGGGATCCCCTCTACAGCCTGCACGAGGAGCTCAACGTCACCTGGGGATTCCACGAAGGCACCGGCGCCTGGTACTCGTACTTCAATCACCTGTACGGCGAGAACCGCTTCTATCGGCACGTCGCGAGCCACTGGATCGAGATGCAGCAGGCGCTGATCGCGATGATCATCGGCGGCGTGTTCGAGTTCCATCCGAAGCTCAGAGTCGGCTTCCTGGAGGCCCAGAACTCCTGGGCGCCCGGCCTCCTGTCCCGCATCGAGTGGGACTATCCGCAGTACCGCGACTCGCACGCCCCGTACCTCTCGCTCACGCCCCGGGAGTATTTCCGGCGCAACTGCTGGGCGGCGGTGGAGGGCAGCGAGCCGGAGATCGAGGCGACGGCCGGGCTGATCGGCGCCGACCGGATGTGCATCTCGACCGACTATCCGCACTTCGACTCCAACTTCCCGTACGTCTCGACCAATCTCCTGAAGAACGTTCCGCGGGAGGTCGCGGCCCAGATCTTCATGGGCGGCGCGCACCTCTACGGGTTTACCGAGAGCGATTTCCAGAAAGCCGCCAAGGCGGCGGGAGGGTCGGCGGCCAGCTAAGCCGTCTCGATCGAACAATTCGCTCGGGCCGGCGGTCTCCGCGTGCGCGGTCGCGCCGCGGGAGTACGCTGGCAACAGATGACCCCGAACCGCTACGCGCTCGCGCGGCGATCTGGCTCGGGGTCGTCCTCTTTCTGGGCACGGCGGACTTCGCGGCCACCAACACCGCGCCGTTCATCCTGCCCCTGCTCAAGAAGCTGGCGCCCGGCGCGTCGAACGCTGCAGCTCCACGCGATGCACATGGTGCTGCGCAAGCTCACGCACCGTCGCCGAGTACGCGCTGCTCGCGCTGCTCTGGTTCTGGGCAATCGTCTGCGCGGACGGGACGACCGGTCCGCGCCGCCTGGATCGCGCTCCTCGTGTGTCTGGCGTGCGCGCTGGCCGACGAGGCTCACCAGGCGATCATTCCCGCGCGAACCGGCAGCCTGCGCGACGTGCGTCATCGACGTGTCGGGGGCCGCGGCCGCCGTTACTGATTGCCCGCGGCCGGCCGACGTCGAGAGCGCGCGATCAGATGCGGAGCGGCGTCGCCGCCGAGCCCGTCGACTGACGGCGGCTACATGCCGCCGCTGCCGTTGCACGCCCAGTCGAACGACAGCACCTGCACGCGATAGCTCGCCGCTTCGACTGACCGACGCGCCGAAATACGCCCGGTTGTTCTTGGGGACCTCGCCGAGCACCCAGACCGTCGAGCGCCCGACGACGCTGCCGGAGCTGTCGAGCCGGTCGATCTGAAGCTGGAGGCGCTCGGCGTTCTGTGCGCCCATGTTGTAGACGTATCCCTCGATCACCGGCCCCTTGCGCGCCTGCTTGACCTCCCATTCGAGCCGGAAGAAACGCTCGAGGCTCTCGGGAGCCCAGATCTGCGCCGAGGCCGCGACCCAGCCGGTGAGTACCAGGCCGAGCGTCATCGCGGCCACGGCGCGTCGCAAGCCGGTCACGCCAGGGTGACGCTCGTGACGGGCGGCAGTCCCGTTGGCGCGCATGTGCCACCGCTCTCCGCCATCGAGCGACTGAAAGATCCGGCCGTCCTCGGTGCCGAAGACGACGACCGGGCCGTCGGCGGCCAGGCAGGCCGTGTCGATATTCGTCGTCGAACCAGGTCGGGAGCCCGTCCCGGCAGCGCTCGAACGCCCCGTCGCTGTCGAGGCGCTTGCGGTAGAGCGCCGAGCGGCGGCCGCCCGGTCCCGTCGAGGCCGAGACGAGCACGATGTCGTCCGCCACGGCGACGGCGCGCAGGTAGTGCGCGTGGAGGCCGGCCGTGACGAGCTGCCAGGAGCCGCCGCCGTCCCTGCTCACGCCGAAGCCTTCGGCCGAGGCGACCAGCACGACGTCGCCGCGCGTGGGATGGGCCAGAACCTGGTGCACGTCGTTCTCGATGTCCAGGGTCGGCGCCCAGGACCGTCCGCGGTCGCGCGAGCGCGCGACGCCGCCGACGTGAACGTTCACGTGGATGGTCCCGTCGACCGCGCTCGCGATCGAGCGAACGTCGGCCGGGTCTCCCCATGGCGTGTACCACGTGTTCCGCCCCTCGGTGGCGTCGAACGCCTCGACTGGCTCGAGCGCGCTGTCCGTCAGCCGGAGGAGGTGCGCCTGCTCGGTGCCGACCAGGAGCCCGGCGGACGTCGCCGCCAGGCACGTTGCGGCGAGTCCCTCGATCGGGGCGCGCTCCTCCCAGCCCCGCTCCGATTCCCTCCACAGCGTTCGCCCGTCGACGATGGCCCAGCGCCGGCCAGCGTCTTCGGCGACCGCGGTGAGAGCTTGCCGGGAGCGCCGTGATGGCTCCCACCCGGTCTCCGTCGATCTCCCAGAGCCCTTCGCTCGTGCCGACACGAATTCGGGTGTCCATGACCCGGATCATACGCGCGCGCGCCCGGGGATGCGAGCCGCCGTGCGCACCTCTTGCTATACTCCTGCCGCCATGACGACCGAAGAGTGGTTCGATGCGCTGACGGGCGAGCTCCTGGCGCGGAGCCCCTTCCGGGCTTCGGAGTACTTCAAGCGCTTCGCCGCCGGCGCCTTGACCCGCGAGCAGGTCTGGGCCCACATCGCCCAGCACTACCTTCTGATCGCCTGGTTTCCGCGGATCTTCAGCGGCATTCACACGCGCTGCGACGACTTCGAGGTCCGCAAGGACTGCGCCCGCCACCTGCTGGTCGAGGACCTCGGCTACCTGAGCGGCCGCGTGGGCGCGACGCCCGATCACGACGAGCTGTTCCGGCGAATCGGTGACGACCTCGGCTACTCGCGCGACGCGTACGACCGCATCGTGCCCGTTCCGGAGATGGCGGCGATCGTCGCCTTCTTCCAGGAGCTGGCGCACGTGCGTCCTGGAGCGCCGCGCTCTGCGCGACGGCGCTCCTCGAGGAAGAAGTCGTCGAGATCGCGCGAACCGTCGGCCGCGCCCTCGTCGAGCACTACGGCGTGCGGCCGGAGTGGGGCGGCCAGAACTACGCGGTCCACGAGGCGGTCGAGCAGGAGGAATCGGGCGAGACGAAGAAGACGATCCTCAAGCATCTCGTCACTCCGGACGACCGCCGCGCCGCCGAGGACGCGATGCGCGAGATGCACCGGCGCCTGACAGCGTACGCGGAGGGGCTCGCGCGCCGGCATCTCGCCTGAGGCGCCCGCGCGGCTTCGCAGCGAGCGCCTAGCGCCGCTCGCGATCGATCGCCGGTCCGGCCAGGAGCGTGGCGGTGGTGACCACGTGCCGCCCAGCGTGAGCCCTCTGCTTGATGCCATCGCCATGCCCCGCTCGGGCGCGGGAAATCCATGATGCCTTGCCGGCCGGATTCACGACGCTCCATCCGAGCCGGCGACGAACCAACGGAAAGGCGCCGGGCCCCGCGCCGGCGCCGACGTAGCCCCGACAAGCTCGGCCGCACGCCGATCGGTAGCGTCCGGCGGGCAGCGAGAGCAGCCCGCCCAGATAGATCGACGGAACCATCAGCGACCTGCAGGCGGGTCGACCGAGCCTGCCACCAGACTCGTGACAGCGGCGAGTCGAGTTCAGGCGCGCCGCGCTGACGCCACTCTGCAGGCATCGCTCGGTTAGGCGGCGGAGAGGCTCCGCGTGGCCGCCATCGGCGTGGATACACGGTGGGCCAGACGCCGCAAAAGGCCGTCGGCGACTCATCGGCTCACGCAGGACTTCGGCGCGTTTCTCGCGTCGGCCAACCCGAACCTGCCCAAGCAGTCGTGGCCGATCTCGTGAAGCACCACGTCATCACGCTCAAGAGCGTCGTGGACGCCCAGGCCGCGAAGGACCAGGCCGGCGCGTACACGGCCATGCGCGCCGCCGCCGGCCACATGCAGATGATCGCCGATCCGCTCGCCGTCGCGATCGTCAAGCAGTTCCCGATCGCTTCACCGCCAGCGCGAAGTAGTCGCGCCGCGGGCTCCTCATCCGGCGCCCCGGATGCGTTCCGGGCGCCGGATCGTCACGTTACCGGAAATCCAGTCCTCGTCCGGGTGCTCGACTTTGATCGGCGGGTGAGGGACTGATCGGACCGATTCTTGCCGGTGCTCTCAGAAGTGGCTGATCTTCTGAAACCCGATTCCGGTATCGAACTTGCTCAGGAATGCAGCCATGGATGATGCTGAGGCCCGCTCCCGCACGTCGCGGCGCAGGGCGCCCATCGACCGTCGTGCGCTACGCGCCGTCGATCGTCGAGTGGCTCCGCGACCAGCCCGAGCTCTCGAGCGCCGACATCCTCCGGCGCATACGGCTCGCGGGCTACCGCGGCGGCAAGAGCGCGCTCTACGATCTCGTCAGACGTCTGAGAGCGACGGGCCGGCGCGTGAGCTCCGGCCGCGAGCACCCGCGCGCCAGCGGCGAGTAGGACGCCGACCGCTCCGCTTCATCGTCGCTTGACGCAGGCCGCGGTGGGCGCGATTCTGACGCCCGCCATGCTCTTCCCGACCACGCTCGTCGGCAGCTACCCGCAGCCGGAATGGCTGATCGATCGACAGCGGCTCGCCGGCCGCTTCCCGCCACGCGTCCGCGCGCGGGAGCTGTGGCGCGTCGCCGAGCCGTGGCTCGCTGAGGCGCAGAACGACGCGACGGTCCTGGCGATTCGCGCCCAGGAGGAAGCGGGCCTCGACATCATCACCGACGGCGAGATTCGCCGCGAGAGCTACTCAACCGCTTCGCGACGGCCCTCGAGGGCATTGACATCGACAACCCCGGCACCGCCCTCGATCGCTCCGGCCATCCCAATCCGGTGCCGCGAATCGTCGGGCCCGATCCGCCGGCGCCGGCCGGTCCTGGTCGAGGACGTGCAGTTTCTCCGGGCGCACACGAAGCGGACGATCAAGATGACGGTGCCGGGCCGTTCACGATGTCGCCAGCAGGCCCAGAACGACCACTACCCGAACGACGCGGCGGCGGCGATGGACTACGCGGCGGCGGTGAACGCAGAGATCCGCGACCTCTTCGCCGCCGGAGCCGACATCGTGCAGGTCGACGAGCCGTACATGCAGGCGCGGCCCGAGAAGGCGCGCCAGTATCGGGCTGCGGGCGCTCAACCGCGCCCTCGAGGGCATCGCGGGCACGTCGGCCGTGCACATCTGCTTCGGCTACGCGGCGATCATCCACCAGCGACCGTCGGGCTACTCGTTCCTCCCGGAGCTGGCGGGCTCCCCGTGTCAGCAGATCTCGATCGAGACGGCGCAGTCCGGGCTCGACTGCTCCGTGCTGGCGAAGCTCGAGGGAAGTCGATCCTGCTCGGCTGCCTCGACTCTCGACGACCCGGCGGTCGAGGCGCCCGAGACCATCGTCGGGCGGGTCAAGCGCGCGCTGCCGCACGTGAGGGCCGAGCGCGTCATCCTCGCGCCGGACTGCGGGATGAAGTACCTGCCGCGGGACATCGCTTTCGCCAAGCTGAAATCGATGGTCGCGGCGGCGGCGATGCTGCGGGCCGAATTCGGCGGCTAGCGAGAAGCTGGCGGCGGCTCGAACCGGCGGCAGGCCGCCGATCCGAGCCGGCGCGATCGTCAGGACTTCAGCGCGAACTTCTGGAAGGTGTGGCAGTTCTCGGGGACGTGGCCGCGGCTTCCCGCGAACGTCCACGTCACCTCGCTCACGTATACGCTGCCCTGCGCGTCGACCGCGATGCCGTGCGGCGCCGCGAAGCTTCCGGCGGCGACGGGATCCGGCCCGCCCCAGCCGGGCGATCACGCGGCCGTCCCGGTCGTAGACGCTGACGCGCCCTGACTTGACGTCCCCCGCCGGTCCGTACCGTCCGGACGTCTGGCCCGGCTGCCACCAGAGCTCCGACACGTACGCGCGGCCCTGGCCGTCGAACACGATGTGCGTCGGGCGTCGCGTGTCGGTCCACTCGGTGAGGTACTCGCCGTCGGGGCTGAAGATCTGGATGCGATCGTTCTCGCGGTCGCAGACGAAGACGCGACCGTCGGCTCGCCACGGCGATGCCGTGGGGCAGGAAGAACTCGCCGGGCCCTGGCCCGGCACGCCCACGACCGCTTCAGCTCACCGGTGGGCGAGAAGAGGTGGACGCGGCAGTTTCCGTAGCCGTCGGACACGTAGAGATCGCCGCTGGGCCCGACCGCGAGATTCGTCGGCCGGTTGAACGGCGCGCCGGCCTTCTTGACGGTCGCCGGTGTTCTTGCCGTCGTACCCGGTGTCCGACGGCGTGTTCAAGGTCCCGAGGGTCATCAGGAGCTTACCCTGCGGGGTGAACCGCCGCACGGTGTGATTGCCGTCGTCGCTGCAGTAGAGCGTGCCGTCCGGCGCGACCGTGATGCCGTGCGTGCGCAGGGTGAACTCGCCCTCGCCCCAGGAGCCCAGGAAGTTGCCCTTCTGATCGTAGACGATGATCGGGTGATCGCCGCGGCAGATCAGGTAGACGCGATCCTCGCCGTCGACGGCGACCCCGGCGACGTCGCGGTGCGCATAGCCCTTCGGCAGCTGCTCCCAGCCCTCGACGACCCCATAGTTCAGCGGAGCTCGTTGGCGCCATCAGTGTCCTCCAGTGCTCACGCGCGCTCGTAGGCGAGGCGGCGCACCTTCTCCATGTTCGTGCCCTCGATACGGATCAGTCGCGTCGGGCCGTCGCGGCGGGGCGAATGCAGATCGCCCTCGTTGTAGACGTGCGCCATGCCGGGCTTGAGCGTGTAGCTGCGGGCGAGGCGGACCTTGCCCGGTTTGCTCTCGCTGGCCGGCTGGACCAGCGACCAGTCGCTCATCACGGTCTCACCGTGGGCCTGGCCGTAGATCGCCCAGGAAGGGCCGTGGTCGTGCGGATTGCTCTCCTTGGCCCCGTGGTAGGCGTGGGCGAGGATGCAGAAGCCGAGCGTCGGGTCTTCGTAGAGAATCTTGCGCTCGGGCACGTCGTCGCCGACGTGACGGCGCGACGAACGCCTCGTCCTGCAGCACGTCCTGGACGATCGCGCACACCTTCTCGCGACCCGCAGGACCGGGGTCGGCGGTGAGGGCGCGCTGACACGCGGCGGCGAACTCTTCCAGCGTCCAGCCTCATGGAACGACCTCCTCAGTGTGACGTTGACTCCACGTGCATTGCGCCCGGCGAGCCGTCACGACCGGCGCGCGTAGGGGCCGCGCAGAGCTGGCCCGGCAGGGCCCCGGTGGGCTTGCCGTCGCGCAGGACGACCTCGCCGTTGACGACCGTCGCGGCGATCCCGCGGGCCCGCTGCGTGAGCCGTCGGGCGCCGGCCGGCAGGTCGCGCACCACCTCGGGCATCTCCGGGGCGACCGTGTCGGGATCGAAGCACGAGCAGATCGGCCGCCATGCCCTCGCCGGATCAGCCCCCGATCGCTGAACCCCCAGTGCGTGGCGGGCTCGAAGCTCAGCATGCGCACCGCCTCCTCGAGCGTGAGCGCGCTTGCCGGGCGCCGCACCCAGTGGCTCAAGAGGTGCGTCTGGAGCGAGGCGTCCATGATCTGCGAGACGTGCGCGCCCGAGTCCGAGAAGGTGACCACCGTTCGAGGATGCTTGATCAGCTCGAGCGCGTGGTCCTGGTTCTCGTTGGCGATCGGCTGGAGGAAGAACCGCTCGAGATCCTTCTCGAGGGCCAGGTCGATCATCGCCTCGACCGGATCGACTCCGCGCTCGCGCGCAACCTCGGCCACCGAGCGGTGCGGGCCCTCGGCGGTATCCATGACGAAGGTCCACTCGTACGCGGCCGCGCGCGGCTCGGCGCCGACCGGGCGGCGCTCGTCGCGCTCGCCTGCGGCGGCGACCAGACGGCGGCGCACCTCGGGGTCCGCGGAGCTGGCGCTTCTGCTGGTCGAGCGGCAAGCGCCCGGATCTCGCGCCACACCGGGCAGGCGATCGAACGGCAGGCTGGTCTTGAACGAGAGCACGATCGTGAGCGCGCGGCTGTGGACCTGGGCGAACATCCGGCCGCCGCCGCGCCGCCGTCTCCTCGAGCAGGTCGAGGTAGGTGCGCCAGAGGTCGGGCTCTTCACGCCGGCTGAAGAGACCCCACGTGATCGGGCCGACCGGTCTCGACGGCCAGGTCGCGCAGCCGCACGTGATAGTCGCGCAGCCGTTCCGGTCGCCGCCGAAGCGCTCGCCGGCCAGCTCGAAGATGCCCGCGTTCATCTCGCCCATGACGCCGACCAGCCGCCGCACCTCGTCCCAGGTGGCCGAGACGGCTGGCGACGGGCCGCCGGTCTGGTGTCTCGTGGCTCGGCGAGCGGGACGTGGTGAAGCCGATGGCGCCGGCGCGGATCGCGTCGCGCAGCTCGCGCTCCATGGCCCTGAGATCGTCCTCGCCGGCCGCCTTCTCGAACGCGCGCTCGCCCATGACGTAGGTGCGGAGCGCCGAGTGGCCGATGTACCCCGCGTAGTTGATGCCCTTGGGCAGGGTCTGCACGCGGTCGAGGAACTCCGGGAACGTCCGTCCACGTCCAGTCGATGCCGGCGTCCATCGCCTCGGCGGCGATGTCCTCGGCGCGCTCCAGGTTGCGCACCACCAGGTGCCGCTCCGGCTTGCGCGCAGGGAGCCAGCGTAAAGCCACAGTTGCCCATCACCACGCGTGGTGACCCCGTGCCAGCACGAGCAGGTGCCGAGCGGATCCCAGAAGACCTGCGCGTCCATGTGGGTGTGGCCGTCCACGAAGCCGGGCGTGACCACCTGGCCGTCGGCGTCGATCACCTCGCGCGCGGCGCTCGCGGATGCGGCCGATGGCGGCGATGCGGCCGTGGCGAACCGCGACGTCGGCCCGATAGCGGGGCAGCCCCGATCCGTCGACCACCGTGCCGTTCTTGACGATCAGATCGTGCGGCAACGCGCGGTTCCTCCCGTGGACTCGCCTCGCGGAAGCCCGTCCGGCGGTCAGGCCGGGACGCGGCGGCACAGCGGCGCTCGCGAGTGTGGGCGTATCCTACGTCACTTCGGGGCGGGCTGGCGAGGCGAAGATTCGGCGAGACCACGCGGCGTCGATTCCGGAAAGCCGGCCGTAGCTGACGCTCACCCGACTGCCGCCGTCCTGATCGACTACGAAGCTCGTCGTGCAGTCACGTCGACGATCTAGTGCCGGTGATGAGTGTGCGCGCGTTCATGATCGACAGGCCACGCGGCACCCCTTGTATCCGAGCGCCTCGGCCATCCAGAGCTTCGCCATCGCGTGGCTCAGATCGTCGACCTCTTTGATCATGCCGGAGGCCGGGGATGGGGGCGCTGCGATGGACGGGCGGGGAGCTCGACTCCGCAGCGGGCGCCGCGGGATGGGGACGTCGTGCCCGCGCCGGCCATGACGGCGTGGGCCATCGCGGGCTGGGCGACGCGCGACGACGGCGCGGGCCTCTCGGACTCTTCTCGGGCCGGCGGCTTGTACTCGGTGATGAGCCCGGTCGCCTCGCCCGCGGCCGCCGGGTTCGCCCGCGCGTCGTCGGCCGGCCGCATGCCCCTGCTGGACGACACGGCCCAGGCCCTGGATCAGCTGAGACATCCGGCCCATCAGCCGCCGGAAGATGGCAGTAGCCGAGGAGCGCGATTCCGAGCGCCAGGCCGAGGCCCACCTGGGACTGGGTGTCCGCGAGCGCGCCGATTCGATGGAGCGTCCAGACGAAGATCAGGAGGGGAACGACGGTCGTCACGGCGAACACCGCGGACGCCGCCTGCTGGAGTGAGGCAGGCTTGGTCGGTGGCATCTCAATTCCATCGTAGGTGACGACCTGCCCGCGGCCTTCAGGAAAAAGGGCGTCGCGAGCGCGGGGGCCTAACGTGTGATATATCGCGGGGTAGGCCCACAGAGCCTGCGGGGAGGTATGAAGATGGCTGACGTGAAGATCGACCGCGTGAAATCGTCGAACAGCGGCATCCTCGGGAGGGCGCTGAGCGAGGCCCGGGGTCACCGGGTCGTGCTCGATTCCTCGTCGCGGCCGCAGCTCGACGCCCTGACCAACAGCGAGGCTTTTCTCGCCGGCGTGTCGTCGTGCGGCGTCACCCTCATCGAGATGCACGCCAAGGAGTCGGGCGTGCCGCTCACGGGCATCACGGTCACCATCGAGGGCGCCCGCAGGCGCGGCTGAGCCGAACCGGTTCGCCTCGGTTGCCATGACGTTCGAGATCGCCGGCGTGAGTCAGGCGCAGGCGGACGAGCTCGTCAAAACCTACCGGGGCCGTTGACCCTCTACCGCATCGGTCGCGGACGCGACCGAGGTGAAGGTCCAGGTGGTGGCGGTCCGATGATGGCGTAGTACCATCGAGTTCCGGGTAAATCGGTGGAGAGGCGCCGGTGCGCGTGGGCCAGGGGAGCGCCTCGAGATCCGCTATCACGATCGCGAATGGGGTGTGCCGCTTCACCATGACCGGAGGCTCTTCGAGCTCCTGATCCTCGAGGGCGCGCAGGCGGGCTGAGCTGGTCCACCATCCTGAAAAAGCGGCCGGCGTACCGCCAGGCCTTCGACCGCTTCGATCCGGCGCGTATTGCCCGCTATAGCGCGGTCCGGGTTCGCCGCCTCATGAACGACGCAGGCATCGTGCGCAACCGGGCCAAGATCGAGGCGACGATCGCCAACGCGCGCGCGTTCCTGGCGGTCCGGCGCGAGCATCGCACCTTCGATCGCTACGTCTGGCAGTTCGTCGGCGGACGGCCCGTCCAGAACGCGTGGCGCCGATTGGGCCAGTGTCCGGCCGAAACGGACGCCTCAGCGCGCCATGAGCCGGGATCTCATGAGCCGGGGGCTTCCGGTTCGTGGGGCCGACGATCTGCTGACGCTTTCATGCAGGCAACCGGGATGGTGAACGATCACACCCGCGACTGCTTCCGATGGCGCGAGATCAGGCGGCGCGCAAAGGTCGTCGGTGAACGGGAGGCCGTGCGAATGTCTCCAGCGCGCCGTGTGAGGCTCGCGGCGGTGGGCGACGTCGCCGTGGGCGAAGGTCGGGTCGTCGAGGCCCAGCGCAGGAGCTGGCGCTGTTCAACGTCGACGGCACCTACTACGTCATCGACAACATGTGCGCTCACTCGCGGCGGTCCGCTCGGCGAGGGGCGAGCTCGATGGCCGGATCGTGAGCTGTCCCGGCACGACTGGCGCTGGGACGTGACCACGGGCGCCAACGCCAACAATCCCGCGGTGAAGATGGCGCGCTTCCGGTCACCGTCGAGCAGGGCGCTCATCTTCGTCGATCTGCTCTGGAGGCCCGCTTCGGTGGAATCCGTACGGTGCTGGCCGTGGCGGTCGCCGTCGCGGCCGGTCTCGGCTCGTGTTCGGATTGGTCATGTACCAGCGCTGTCCCCACTGTGGCCACATCGTGCGGCGCGTGTATCTCAGGGCTGGCGGCGCTGCGGGGCGTGCGGACGGGCAGTATCGGTCGAGGACTGCGAATCCGATGAAGACTCAACCTGACCCCTTCCCGTCGGCGGGCGAACCGTCCTCATCGGAGCCGCCGCGGATCGTGGTTGCGGGCCTCCTGGTGGCGGGCGGCTGGTACTGGCACGCCACCACTTGACAGCAGCGGGCCACGGCGGTGTGACGCCGAGGCGCATGACCCGCGCTCAGCCCGCGCAGAACCCCGACGCCACCGGCGAGACGCGAGAGCCGCGGCGATCCGCGCAGCTGGAAGCGGCGCTGACGCGATATCCCTCCGGTCGCGACGGCCGCGCAGGTCGCGTACCTTCTGGGCAACCTCGATTTCAGTCGCAGCAGTATTCCTGCAGGCGCGCGGCGCGTTCGATCTCGCGCTGGCCCAGGCGCCTCTCGGACGTGCTCCGGACGCTCAGCCGGGGCAGGCGTCGCGTACACGTGGGTAGCCGAGCGGAATTACCCGAAGGCCGTCGAGGCGTCCAGGTTGCCCTCGAGGGACTCGGCCCGAAGCGACTTTTTTCTACGAGGAGCTCCTTCTGGGGCTCGACGCACGCAGGGAGCTCGGCGGCCAGAAGGCCGAGGCGTCGGCGACCTATCGTCGGGCCGTCAGCGAGCTTCCGAACGTTGCCGTCGCCTCGACGAGATCAAGGCATGCCTGGCCGAGCTCGGCACGTGATTCCCGGCCCGCGCTCTACTGCCGATAAGAGGGATTATGTAAACCAGAAGATGGCGATCATCCACGAATGCTCGACTCCACGAGCTCCGGGCACTACGTGCTCGGGCGCTGGCGGACCTGAAGGCCCCGGTTTCCCGAGCCTCGATAGGGCGCGCTGGGCCCGGGATGTGTGGGCTTCTTCAGGCAGCTCGGACCACCGGGGCTTCCACTCCGGCAGCGCAGGGGCCGAACTTCTCGCAGAGCTCCTTGACCGTCGACGGCGAAGGCCTGACGGACCTCGTCGTTGTCCCGGAGCTTGAGCTTGTAGCCTCGGTGAGTATACTGATTCTTCGGCGAGCCGGGCGGCCGAAAGATGTTCATCGTGCGGATGTACCACTTGGCGAACGTCGCCTGGGCCTCGTCTTGCGTTGCGGGATCCTCGGCCAGCTTCTTCACCCAGTACTCGCCGTGGCGGATGTGGAACTTCTCCTCCTTGAAGATGCCCTCGATGGCCCGCACCCACGGGCCGTAGGAGCAGCCGCCGCACGTCTTCCAGCTGGTGGCCGGCGCCGCGGTCCATGCAGAAGTTGAAGAAGATGAAGTCGGCCCAGGTGTCGATCGGGTAGTAGAAGATGTTGACCCGCTTGTCGTCGGTGATGCGCGTCGTGCCGATGTCGGCGCTGCTGTCGATGCGCATCGTGAAGGTCTCGTCGTGCTGGCCGGACGTGGCGCGTCCACGTCGACGCCGAGGTCGGCCGAGGAGGCCGTACATGACGGCGGCGTGGCGGAGCTCGTCCTTCACGATCTGGGCGACGACGTGCTTCTCATCGACCGTCGGCGCCTTGGTGATCCAGGGCACGTAGCCGTAGCCGCCTGCTAGCTCCGAGTCCGCCTGCATGGTCAGCAGATGGACGAGGTTCTCGCGATACTCCGCGGTCATCTCGTCCGCCGATTCAGCCGGACGCCCCGCTCGATCTTCGCCGACATCGTCGCGCCAATCGCCATGGGCCCCTCCGCCTTCAGCATTGCATACTCTACCCGCGCTCGACCACGCGTACGGCCCCTTGCCCTCCGCGCGCGGGATGGTGCGCGGGCGACGATCGTCAGCTCGCACCTGAGAGGTCGGATCGCGCGCTGGAGCCGCTCGGCGGCGCGGCCGCCGCAGCGTCACGATCTCCGGGTGCTCGGCGCTGAAGGCCGCCGCAGCAGGCACCAGCTCCGGCGACGGCTCCACCTGGACCTCGAGCCGGGCGAGCGTCGTCCCGCGGTCGAGGACCAGCTGGTAGTGCGGCACCAGATCCTCCACGCCCAAGAGCGTGCTCTCCACCTCGGAGGGATAGAGGTTCACGCCTCGGACGACCAGCATGTCGTCTGACCGGCCCTTGATGCGCGCCATTCGCGCCGAGGTTCGGCCGCAAGCGCATGGCTCCAGCGTCAAGGTCGTGATGTCGCCGGTCCGGTAGCGGACCAGGGGCATGGCGCGCTTGGTGAGCGTGGTCAGGACGAGCTCGCCTTCACGCCCGGGCGGCAGCGGAGCTTCGGAGACGCGGATCGACGATCTCCCGGCAGGAAATGATCGTCGGCGACGTGGAGCCCTGCCCGGGCCTCGCATTCGCCCGCCACGCCGGGGCCGATGATCTCGGAGAGGCCGTAGATATCGAACGCCCGAAGACCGAACGCGCGCTCGAGCGCGGCGCGGATGCCCTCCGTCCACGCGCTCGGCGCCGAACATGCCGAGGCGAAGCCCGAGCTCGCGCGGGGCGCCCCCTGCTCGGCCAGCGTCTCGGCCAGATGCAGCGCGAACGACGGGGTCGCGGCGATCGCGTCCGGCCGAAAGTCCTGCAAGAGGAGCTGGTGGCGGGCGGTGTTGCCGGAGGAGACCGGGACCACGGTCATGCCGATTCGCTCGGCGCCGTCGTGGAAGCCGAGCCCGCCCGTGAAGAGCCCGTAGCCGAAGGCGATGTGCAGAAGATCGCCCCGGCGCGCCCGCCGCGCCGTCATCATGCGCGCCATCACCTCGCGCCAGACGTCCAGGTCCTCGGCCGTGTAGGCGACGACCGTCGGCTTGCCCTTGGTGCCGGACGAGGCGTGGACGCGAGCGAGCTGATCGCGCGGAACCGCCAGGAGCCCGAACGGGTACTGCTCGCGCAGATCCGTCTTGCGCACGAAGGAAGGCCGGCGAGATCGCCGAGCGTGCCGGCGCGGCCGCCCCGAGGCGCTCACGGTGAAACGGAACGCGCGCCGCGGCCCAGCGGACGACCGCCTGGAGCCGCTCCAGCTGCAGCCGCTCGCGCGCCTCGGGCGACATCGTCTCGGCCTCGAGGTTCCAGATCGCCCGGAGCCGTCGGGCCGGATGCCGCTCGGGACGGCCGCGCTCACGTTCGCGGCGGCCGCGTAGGCTCGCGGCGCGGCGTGGTGGCTCGGGAAACTGCTGGTCCACGATCCGGTGATGGCGAAGGGCCGACCGCTTCGCGCTGGATCAGGAGGGCCAGGCGCGCGTGGTGCGCGCGGACCCGCGCGGTCTCGTATTCGCCGAGGAGCCTCGCTTCCGCCTCCGGATCGGGCGAGGCGTCGAGCCGGTGGCCGACCGCCGCGGCGCGGGCGAGGGCCTCTCGAGCCGTTCGCCGGCCCGCCCGAGCGCCACCGCCTTTCCTGGGCGATCTCGGCGTTGATCCGCCGATGGGTCTCCTGCAGGCGGGTCATCGCATGCGCGCGATCGTGTCGAGATACACGGCCATCGTCCGGTCGATTTGCAGGCGCACGTCGAACTCGCGCTCGGCGACCTCGCGGGCGCGTCGCGCCATGCCGCGCCGGCGCTCGGGATCGAGCAGGAGCCGATCGCCGCCTCCGCGAGCGCGGCCGGGTCGCTCTTGGTCAGGATGCCCGTATCGCCGTCGCGGACGACCTCGTCGCACGCCGGGCGCATCGACGGCGACCGCCGGGAGCCGCAGGCCGCCGCCTCGGCGAGCACGAGACCCTGCGTCTCGGTCTCGGACGCGAACAGGAAGACGTCGGCCGCCTGATAGCACTCGGCGAGCTCGTCGTGCGGGCGCACGCCGAGGAAGACGCGATCCGCGGGGCGACCGACAGGCTGCCCGCCAGTCGCCGCAGACGCTCGGCTTCCGTGCCGTGCCCGACCAGCACCAGACGCGCCGCGGGCACGGTGGACGCGATGCGCTCGAAGGCGACGAGGACGCGATCGACGCTCTTCTCCCGATCGAGGCGCCCGACGTAGAGCACCAGCGCGTCGCCCTCGGCGACGCCGAGCCGTCGCCGGACGCGGCCGCCCGGTCGCCCGGCCGGAACCGGGCGAGGTCGATTCCCGTGGGCACGACCGCGATCGGCGTCCGGACGCCCCGCGCGTGGAGCTTCGTCGCGGACCACCGTCGAGGGCGCCAGCACCGCATCGGCGCGGGCGGCGAAGCCCGCGCTCAGCCGCAGCGCGGCCGACTCCACCAGGCCGAGCGGCAGCGGGACGTAATGCGCGTACTTCTCGTAGCGCGTGTGGTAGGTGAAGACGAGCGGCCGCCCCGCCCGGCGGGCCAGGCGTCGCGCGGCAGGACCGAGGAGGAACGGGTGGTGCGCGTGGACGACGTCGAAGTTCAGCTCGGCGACCAGCCGGCCGATTCGCCGCGAGTACGGAACGGCCAGGCGCGAACTCCGGGTAGGTCGTGGCCGGGATCGAGGGATAGCGCACGATGCGGGCCGCGGGATCCTGCGCGCCGGCCAGGCGCGGTCCGAAGACCCACGCCTCGTGCCCGGCGGCCTCGAGACCCTGCCGGAGCGTCTCGACCGAGATCGTGACGCCCCCGCAAAACGGCAGAGTAGTTGTTCGTGAAGAGCGCGATCCGCACCGGCTGACGTCCGTCAGGCCTTGTTGAACTTCTCGAAATCCTCCGGCTTGATGTTCTGCAGCCACTCGCGCAGCTGATCCGGGTCGTCCGGCCTTGGCCGGCTCGGCTTCTTTCGTCACATCGAGACTCTTGGCCTTCCGGATGACCTCCTCATCGACGTAGATCGGCGCCGCCACCCGGAGGGCGAGCGCGATGGCGTCCGAGGGGCGCGAGTCGACCGTGTACTCGGTCCCGCCGAGCTGCAGGTGCAGCACCGCGAAGAAGGTGTTCTCCTTGAGGTCGGTCACCACCACCTTGAGCACACGCGCCTCCAGCGTCTCCAGGATGTTCTTGATCAGGTCGTGCGTCATGGGGCGGGCCGGCGCGACCTTCTCCAGCTCGAGGGCGATGGCGTTCGCCTCGAAGATGCCCACCCAGATCTGCAGCGACCGCTTGTCCTCCTCGTCGCGCAGGATGATGATCGGCATGTTCGAGACTTGGTCCAGGGCCAGTCCGCGCACCTTCATTTCGACAAACATGCGGTCTCCTCCGGTCGGGACGCGAGCGTCCCGCGCAGGCTGTGCGGCAGCGCCTGGTCGATATGCACCGACGCGAGCTCACCGACGGACGCGCGCCCCTGCCCGTCGAAGTTCACGACGCGATTGCAGCGAGTCCGGCCCGACAGCTCCCCTGCGTTCTTCTTCGATGTCCCGTCCACCAGCACCTCGACCGTCCGGCCCACGAGCCGCCGGCTGTGCTCCGTGCTCACGCGCTCCGCCGCCTGGAGCAAGCGGGTGTTGCGGTCGGCCTTCACCTCGTCGGGCACCTGGTCCGGCATCGTGGCCGCCGGCGTCCCGGGCCGGCGCGAGAAGCGGAACACGAACACGTTGTCATAGCCGACGCGCTCGACCATCTCGAGCGTCTCCGCGAAGTCCGCCTCCGTCTCGCCCGGGAAGCCCACGATGAGGTCCGTGGAGAACGCCATCGTCGGGACCGCGTCGCGCAGATCTTCGCGACCAGCTCGAGATAGCGCTCGCGGGTGTAGCCGCGATTCATGCGCTCGAGCACCCGGTTGGAGCCGGACTGGAGCGGCAGGTGAAAATATTCGCACACCTTCGGGACGTCGCGCATGGCGCGGATGAGCCTGGGCGTGAGGTTGTAGGGATTCGACGTGGTGAAGCGGATGCGCGCGATGCCCTCGACCTCGTCGACCCGCGCGAACAGCTCGCCGAGATCGGTGGGCGGCGTCAGGTCGCGCCCGTAGGCGTTCACCGTCTGGCCGAGCAGCGTCACCTCGCGGCAGCCCTCGGCGGCGAGATCGCGCACCTCGTCGACGATGACCTCCGGGAGCGTGGCTCCGCTCGCGCCCGCGCGTCTGCGGAACCACGCAGAACGTGCAGTGCTTCTCGCAGCCTTCCATCACCGTGACGAACGCCTTGAGCGCGCCGCGCCGACGGCCGGGCGCGCCGTGATCTTGACCAGCGGCGCCTCCCCGGTCTCGAGCACCGGACGCCCGCTCGCGCCGGACGCGGTCGACCAGCTCGGCGACACGGGCGATGGCGGGCGAGCCGAACACGAGATCGACGGCGGGCGCCCGGCGCTGGATGGCGTCCTGGTGGAGCTGCGCCATGCAGCCCATGACGCCGATGACGAGATCCGGCCGCTGGGCCTTGAGCAGGCGCAGCTCGCCGAGCTTCGAGAACACCTTGTCCTCGGCCTTCTCGCGGATGGCGCAGGTGTTGACGAGGATGAGGTCGGCCTCGGTCTCGTCGGCGGTCAGCTCCTAGCGGTGCTCGCGCAAGAGACCGGCGACCCGCTCGGAGTCATACTCGTTCATCTGACAGCCGTACGTGATCAGATGGAGCTTGGCCATTCGTGTCTGGAAAATCCTGCGTTTGCGTTGAACCTCGACCGTAGCATCCGACCGTCGGGCAAGTCAAACCACCGAGGCGCACTCGACTGCGGAATCGTCAGGCCGGGCGCTTTTGGCGGTCTTGAGGTTGACCACGGACCGTGATCCGCCCGCCCCGTAAGTGGGCAGGAAATGGGGCGCGGACGCCCTCTCCATTCTGGCGATCGATCAGTCGATCTCTGTCCGGCCGGCCGCCGGCCGCGCCGAGGCTGGCTTCTTGCTTGCGTCAGCCGTGGCGCGTTGCCGTTGCCGAAGGTGAGCGGGCGGCTTGATCGTCGAACTGGCGCTCCGAGGCGGGTGCGCCGCTCCTTCCAGCCCTCCTGGTACTCGAGCTCGTCCTCGTGCAGGGTCGCCGGCTGCTTGACGCCGTGCGCGTGGCGGAACTGGATGGCCAGCTCGGAGGCGCGTGCGCCGCACCTCGTCCCACGGCGTGCCGAGTGCGAACTGATCCGAGATCGCGCCGATGCGACCGCGTGTGGATGTTGCACGAGAGCGTGACCGCCGGACAGGATCGGTCCCGACCAGAAGGACGTCTGCGAGTTGATCGGCATGGGCAGGATGTGCAGGTTGTGGCTGCCGCGGCAGTCGCCGGCCACCATGGGCGCGGTGGCCCACGGCGAGGTGATCTCCCCGGGCGCCGGCCAGTCGCCCTGGGCGAAGGCCATGAGCACCGGGATCGTCCTTGCCGCCGTAGGTGAAGCCCTTCTTGGTCTTGATGTTGTGCAGCCGCTCCGCCGAGCAGATGTAGCCGAGCTGATCCGCCTCGCCCTTCTCGTTCCGGCTCCAGATGCGGGCGATGACGAAGCGCGAGGCGCGCGTCAGCCCTTCGATGTCGTAGAGGTCCTCGGGCGCGCGCAGCGTGATGACCCTTCTCCTGCAAGCCCCTTGGCGAGCTCTTCCATCTTGTTGTCGAGGGCCTTCTGGTCGCGCGGATGGGCACCGGCCTCGACCGCCTGGGCCTTGGTGTCGAGGGTCGACCATCTCCGATGAGGTAGCCGCGCTTCATCTTGGAGGCGGCGATGACCAGGCCGGTGTTGAAGCCGCGGGCAGCATGTAGGCGCCGGTGGCGTAGTAGTTGAACGCCATGGGCTCCGTCTTGTCGGCGAACGAGAGGAGCACGGTCTGCGAGGGATTCTCCTTGCGCACCGGGAACGGCAGCGCCACCGTGGCCGGGCCCGCGCCGCGCAGGTTGCCGGTGAAGCGCGTCGGCTACGAGGTCCTGGCCCGGGCCGTACAGGCCGAGCTCGGCCGCCTTGGTGGCGCCTTCCTGGAGCGCGTCCCACATGAGCTCGTCGACGACCGACATGTCCACGCGTCTCGGCCATGATGCCGGTGACGGCGCAGTCGTCGCCGGTATGGGTCACGATGAGCGAGGTGAAGATGGGCTCGCCGCGATAGCTGTTGTTGTCGAGGACGTACTTGGCGATGATCGACTTCACCTCGTCGGCCGCGACGACGTGGCCGCCGACCCGCCGACGTCCGCCTTGGTGGCCTTGATGAAGCGCCGGACGAGGGCCGGGTTCTTCGCGAAGACGTACGACTTGTACGAGAAGATGTTCGGCGTGTTGGTGACCGGGATCTTCTCTACGACGGTCACCGGCAGGCCGGCCAGCTCGTCCTTCGACTGGTGGTAGTTCGACATCGCGATGGGAGCCTGGCCTGTCCTGAGGGCCGTAGCGCCGCGCAGACATGCGCACCTCCTAGCGTGGTGGGGGTGGGTGATTGGTGAGCTTGCCGTCGAGGATAGCGGGGTATACTGGACCCCGTCAAGCAGAAATTTACGGAAGTGAAATTAATTTCGTAGGGTGACTCGATGAAGTCCGCCTCCCTCACGTCGCGCGAGCTGCGGCAGGCGGTGCACTGTCTCGAGCTCTACTATCGCCAGGGACGGAGCCAGAAGGACATCGCGCGCGCGCTCGGCGTCTCGGCCGCGACGGTCTCGCGCCTGCTCCAGCGCGCGATGGACGAAGGGCTCGTCCGGGTCGAGCTGGATCTGCCCCGCCGCGAGCAGCTGGAGGCGGGGCTGGTCGAGCAGTTCGGCCTCCGTGACGCGGTCGTGGTCGCCGCCAGCGGACCGGGGCGACGTGAAGGAGGAGCTGGCGCGCCGCCGCGGCAGCCTACTTCGAGAAGATCGCGGCCAACGGCCAGCGCGTCGGGCTCTCGTGCGGCTTCACGCTCTACCAGACGATCCGCCGCCTGCACGAGCGCCGTTTTCGCGACCTGGCCCTCTATCCCCTGTCCGGCGAGAGCACGCTCGAGCTGGTCGACCTGTTCCCGAATACGCTGGTGGGCATGATGGCGGCGAAGTACCGGCCGCACGTGCACGCCTACGCCCTGCCGGTGCAGCATCTCCTGTCGCTCCGCGAGATCGAGCGCGAGCGCCGGAGGCTTCTGCGCGCTCCCGAGGTCCGCCGGATCTACGAAGCTGCGCAGGACGTCGACATCGCGCTCGTGGGCATCGGCGTCATCGGCGAGGATACGCCGGGTTCTGCTCCCTGGCCGAGTCCTACGGTGTGAGCGTCAGGCGGCTGCGCCAGCTCGGCGTCGTCGGCGAGATCAACTATCAGCCGTTCGACCACGACGGCGCATCGTCGATCGCCCGGAGCTTCGCGCGCTGATGCGCCGGGTGCTCTCGGTCGAGGGCGACCGGCTCCAGGCCCTCTCGCGGCGCGACGACCGCCACGTCGTGGCGATCGCCGGCGGCCGCACCAAGCTCGAGGCGGTGCGCGGCGCGGTGGCCGGCAAGTTCATGAACGTGCTGGTTACCGACGAGGACGTGGCCGCCGCGCTGCTGCGGCGCTGAGGGCAATCGGCGCGGCTAGGTCCCGGCGCCCGGCACGGACGCTTCCTCGAAGGCGCCGATCTTCCGGAACTTCTCGTAGCGGTCGGTCACGAGGTCGTCCGGCGACATGGACGCGAGCGGGCGCAGGTGCTCGCGGAGCGCCTCGCGCAGGCTGCCGGCTGCGCCCCTCCCAGTCGCGATGGGCGCCGCCGACGGGCTCCGGGACGATCGCGTCGATCACGCCGAGGCGCAGGAGATCGGGCGCGGTGATCCGCATCGACTCGGCGGCCTCGGGCGCTCTGGCGGCGTCGCCCCACAGGATCGCGGCGCACCCTTCGGGCGAGATCACCGAGTAGATCGCGTACTCGAGCATCAGCACCCGGTTGCCCATGCCGATCGCCAGCGCGCCGCCGCTGCCGCCCTCGCCCGTCACCACCGCGAGCGATCGGCACCCGCAGCGCCCGCCATCTCCCGAGGTTGCGCGCGATCGCCTCGGCCTGGCTGCGCTCCTCGGCGCCGAGCCCGGGATAAGCGCCGGGCGTGTCGATGAACGTGACGATCGGCTTGCCGAACTTCTGGGCCAGCAGCATGAGCCGGAGCGCCTTGCGGTAGCCCTCCGGATGCGGCATCCCGAAGTTGCGGGCGATCTTCTCGCGCGTGTCGCGCCCCTTCTGATGGCCCACCACGACGATCCCCGCCCCTCGAACCGGGCCAGGCCCGCCGACGATCGCGGCGTCGTCGCCGTACACGCGGTCGCCGTGGAGCTCGATGAAGTCGTCGAAGAGAAGCTTGAAGAGATCGCGCGTGTGCGGGCCGCTTCGGGTGCCGCGCGAGCTGCGTGCGCTGCCAGGCCGTCAGGCTCGTGTAGGTCTTCTGTCGCAGCCGGACGAGCCGATCCTCGAGCTTGGCGATCTCCTCGCGCGTCTTCTGCGTGGCCTCCTGAGCCTGAAGGCCGGCGATGCGGTTCTCGATCTCGATGAGGGGCTGCTCGAAGTCAAGCGCGTCCGGCATAGTCCACGCTGATCGCGCCGGCGCCGAGAACCGTCTCGCCCTCGGCGACGAGCTCCTTGCTGCCGTCGACCGGAGGCCGCGGGCCCTGACGACGACTTCCTGGGCGTCGAGCAGGAGGTGCAGGAACACGGGCACGCGCCCGGGATGCTCGCCGCAGATTCTTCGCACGGCCGCGAGGGCGACGCTCGGGTCCTCGCCCGGCGCGATGCGGATCCGGCAGGCGCTGGGCTCGCCGGACGCGGTGCCGGGTCGCGGACGCCCGGCGGACTCCGCCAGGGCCTGCTCCAGCAGCCGTACGTCCTCGGCGAGCACGACGCGGCCCTTGTCGCCATCGTCGACACGCCCGCGGACCAGCACCGCCTCGCCCGAGCGCAGGCACGCCGCGGCCGTCTTGAACGGCTCCGGGAACACCGTGACCTCGACGGTGCCTTCCATGTCCTCGAGCGTGAAGAAGGCCATCCGATTGCCGCCCTTGGTGGACGTCTCCTTGAGCCCGGCGGCGTGACCGAACAGGATGACGCGCGCGCCGTGACCCTTGGCGGCGAGGTCGGCCGAGGTCGTGACGCCGAGCGGCTCGACGACCTCGCGATATCGGGCCAGCGGATGCCCGGAGATGTAGAAGCCGAGCACCTCCTTCTCGAACGCCAGACGCTGGTCCGCCTCCCACTCCGGGATGACCTCGGCCGGGGCGCCTGCGCGGGCCGGCGCCTCCGGCAGGAGCTCGAAGAACGAGCCCTGGCCCTCGGCCCGATCGCGCTGCTGCCGCCCGCCGCTTTCGAGCGCGACGTCGGCGGTCGCCAGCAGATGCGCGCGCGTGAGCCCCAGCGAGTCGAACGCGCCCGCCTTCAGGAGGCTCTCGACCACGCGCCGGTTGACGAGCCGGAGGTCGACGCGCGAGCAGAAATCGTCGAGCGTCCGGAACGGGCCCTCCGCCCGCGCTTTCAGAATGGATTGCATCGCCGCCTCGCCGACGTTCTTGATGGCGGCCAGGCCGAAGTGGACCGTGTCGCCGGCGACGCTGAACTGCACGGCCGACACGTTGACGTCGGGCGGCTCGACGCGGATGCCCATCGCGCGGCACTCGTCGATGTACTTCACGATCTTGTCGGTGTCGCCCATTTCCGAGGTCAGCAGCGCGGCCATGAACTCGACCGGATAGTTGGCCTTGAAGTACGCCGTCTGGTAGGCGACGAGCCCGTACGCCGCGGCGTGGGAGTTGTGGACGGCCATGCCGTTCGCGATGAAGCTCCGTGCGCCCGGAACCTCGAAGTCGTACGTCGGCTCGACGCCCTCCAGGACTGAACCGCTTCGGCCTCGACCAGCCCATCGACGGATCGACCAGGGCATGCAGCGCCGGCGACTCGAGGCGGTCGGCCAGATATTCCAGCGGTGTCTCGACGGATCCCCCTCTTGCGGCGATCCCTCGCGACGAGCCGGTAGGCGAGCCCCAGCGCTCTGCAGCCTGCTTTCAGGGTGGAGAAGCGCTTGAGAATCGCTTCGCGCACGGGCTCTCGGTAGAGATCCGCCGGGATGACATCGACGGTCCCCGTGCGAGGAGGGTTCGGGTGCTCGCATAGGAGGCTCTGAGCGCCGCGAAGGCCGCCTGTTTCTCCCGACCAGATGGCGGCCGACGAGCTCATCGAACCGCACATGAGTTCGTCGCCCACCGATGAGATTCACCGTGTAGCCGACGCGGCGCCCGCCACGGTACGCAAAGGTCTTCCGGTGGATCGTGCAGGGAATCCCGAGCTTCAGGAGCAAGCGCCGAACGTCACCCGCCAGTCCGCTCGGAAGATGTCGCGTAGTAGACCGACAGAGTCTGGCGATGAACGCAGCCGTCCCCCTGGAACAACTTTCCGACGAGGACCGAGACGGCATCCCGATCCCAGCTCGTCGACGATCACCGGGATCCGCTTGTTGACCGCGATCTTTCCCTGGAGACCGCAGTCTCGGAAGAGGAATTCGACGGCCCCTGAAGGAGTCGTCCGATCGATGCGGACCCGGACGCACCGATGAGGCCTTGGGGCTCGGGCGATGTTCGATGCGGCCACCGTGTTGGCGAACGCCGAGACGATCCGGCTGCATGTCCTCGAGTTCGTCCGAGACCGTCGAGTACAGATAGAAGTGGCTGTCGTATCCGAGGCTTCCTTCCGACAGGGCGTAGCCGAGCAGGGCGGGCCGATGCCATGGCACCGTCGTCGCTCCGCAGGGGAGCTCACGAGCGACGGCGACAAAGTCGCGGGAGTCACGTCCTCCGCGTTCACCCACCCTCGTTGGGTGAAGATCGGGTGATCGGGCGTGCACCGAAGAGTCATCCCGTTGGCGAGCGTCAGGCGACCGACCTGGCGCCTGCCGCTCGGCCGGACTTCGAGGGCTCGGAATGCCCCGTCCTCGGTGAGCACGCGATCGCCGGTCCGCACCTCGGTGATCGGCTTCCAGGCTGCCGTCGGCCATCTCGATCAGGGCGTCCGCGCTGAGGCACTTGTTGAAGC
>ERZ1370068.8193-contig-7067_pt1 | contig 52157 bp, 80 predicted proteins | sample MGYA00561227_ERZ1370068 | MGnify/ENA primary metagenome ERZ1370068 (study PRJEB38410, sample SAMEA6850437) | metagenome | study: Metagenomic assessment of the ecological functions of the soil: analysis of the soil microbiota associated with the... | reverse complement strand
GTGTACTTCGTTCAGTTACGTATTGCCTGGAAATCGGTCGCCGCCGGACTGAAGGCGGTCGAAAGATGGGGGAGCGATGCTTGAAGCGGAGCTCCATCGGCTCAGGAGCGAGCCTTGCTCGCGGCGCCGGGACGGTGGGCGAGGCCGAGACGGCTCTCAGACAGCCATCGACGTCGCCCGCCGGCAGAACGCGAAGTCACAGAATTGCGCGGTGCCATGAGCCTCGCCCGCCTGCGCCGCCAGCAGAACCGGCCGCAGAGGCGGCCCGCCGTCCGCACTCGCCCCAATCCTCGGCTGGTTCACCGAAACTTCGACACGCCGACCTCCAAATACGCCCGCACCCTCCTCGCCCGATCTCGAAAACCCCGCCGCCCTCGACGCCGCCGGCTGACCACCGGTCCGAGCGATTTCGACCAAGTTGACGCTGTCATTGCGAGGAGCGTTTGCTGACAAGCAATCTCGACCGATCGAGCGCCGCGGCCCCAGATTGCTTCGCTGTCGCTCGCAATGACGATTGAACTCGACGGCGGCCAACACGCGCAACAAGCGGAAGAAGACGCAGCCCGCACCCTGGAGATCGCGCGTCGCGGCTATCGCGTAATCCGCTGGAACAATGACGTCATGCGTAATCGTCGGCGTGCTCGAAATCATCAGACGAGAATTAGACCCTGGACACAGCTGGCATTCCCTCACTTTGCGAGGAGAGGAGGGAGCCCGAGCGTCGGCTGCGCAGGGAGGGTGAGCAACTGTGAAGTTGAGGGGTAGCCCGGTGCTCGGCCGGGCTCAAGGCGGGCGCTTGGCGCCCCCGCCTTCGGCGGCTGCGGCCTTGACCCCGTCCGCTCACCGGGCTGATTGGCTGTCATGCGGTCGACGGCGGGCGCCGACCGCGCCGGGGTGCGCTCGCTCATGCGAGGACGCCGAGCGGCAGCGGGCGGGTTCCAATTCTGGCCGCGCGCCAGCATGGTGTTGAGGATGACGATCAGCTTGCGCATGCAGGCGACGAGGGCGACCTTGGCCTTCTTCCCCTTGGCGCGCAGCCGTTGGTAATGGGCCTTGACGACGGGGTTGTGGCGGCTCGCTGCGGCCAAGGTCGCCATATAGAGCAGGTCGCGGATTTCCCGGCGGCCGCCGTTGATGCGGCGTTCGCCTTGGTGATCGCCGCTGTCGTCGTCATAGGGCGCGACGCCGACCAGCGCGGCGGCAGCCTTGTTGGTGATGCGGCCGAGCTCGGGCAGCCAGGCGATGGCGCCGGCGCTAAAATGCGGCCCCAGCCCGGGCACGCTGCGGATGATCGCGGCCCGGGCGCGGAAGGCGGCATTGGCGGCGATCTTGGCGTCGATGGCGATCTCGAGTTTGGCGAGCTGGCTCTTGATGATCTTGCCGATCGCCTGCTGCGCCTGTGCGACGACGCGCGGTTGCCGGTGTTCGGCCAATTGCGCGACCTGGGTGGCCAGCCCAACCAGCCTGCGGCGGGCGGTGACCAGCTGGTCGAGCGCCGCGCGCTCGGGATCGTGGGTCGGCTCGGCCTCGGGCGTGAAGGTTTCGCCGAACCAGGCGATCATCTCGGCATCGATCGGATCGTTCTTGGCCAGGCGGCCTGCCGATTTGGCAAAATAGCGCACCCGCTTGGGGTCGACGACGCGCACCGCGATCCCGGCCTTGCGCAACGCCTCGGCCCAGCTGCGCTCGTAGCCGCCGCTGGCTTCCATCACCGCCAGCGTGACCGCGTTGGCGCGCAGCCAGGCGATCAACGCTGCTTCGCCCTGCGGCGTGCTCGGCTCGGACAGCCGCTGCTGCAGCCCGCGAATGCACCCCTCGACCTTCAGCTTGGAAACATCGATGCCGACAATCCTGGCTTGCTGTGGCATCCTCCCACTCCCTTCCTTGCTCGTCCGGGCTCTGGCGCCCAAGCAACTGTTCGGGTTGAAGGAAGACACCGGATCTGTCCCTTGCTCACCCGCAGGGTACGCCTCTGGTGGGAACGGGCTCAGATCCGGCGACGGGCGGCTGCTGCGAACAGCCGCCCGTCCGGATACTGCCAGAAATCCCGGACACAAGATTGGGCTCCGTCGGCGCTCTGCAATCCCACCTCTCCCCGGCCCTCTCCGCCCCTGGGGGGCAGAGAGGGGGGACAGAGGGGAGACCCCGACGCGAATGGCCGCTTTCTGGCCATTGATCACCCACTGGCGAAGGTCGCGAAGGTCGGGTTTGGGTCGACGGGCGACATTCAAGCTGACCCGTTACCGAGGTGAGCCAGGGGAATGACGGCTACTCCGCCGCCGCGGCGGCGCGGCTGGCGCGCTTGCGGTCGTTGACGTCGAGCAGGCGCTTGCGCAGGCGGATCGATTTCGGGGTGACCTCGACCAGCTCGTCATCGCCGATATAGGCGATCGCCTGCTTCGAGGCTCATCTGATCGCGGCGGGGTCAGCCGCACCGCCTCGTCCTTCGCGGTGGTGCGGATGTTGGTCAGCTGCTTGCCCTTCGCCGGGTTGACGTCGAGGTCGTTGCCGCGGCTGTGGGCGCCGATGATCATCCCGGCGTAGATCTGCGCGCCCGGGTCGATGAACATCGGCCCGCGCTCTTCGAGGTTCCACAGCGCATAGGCGACGGCGGCGCCGCTGGCGGTCGAGATCAGGACGCCGTTGCGGCGGCCCTCGATCGGCCCCTTGTGCGGGGCGTAGCCGTGGAACAGCCGGCTCATCACGCCGGTGCCGCGGGTATCGGTCAGGAACTCGCCGTGATAGCCGATCAGGCCGCGCGTCGGCGCCAGGAACGACAGCGCGCAGCTTGCCGCCGCCCGAGGGCCGCATATCCTGCATCTCGGCCTTGCGGCGGCTCATCTTGTCGACGACGATCCCGGCGAATTCCTCGTCGACGTCGACCATGACCTCTTCGATCGGCTCCAGCCGCTGACCGGTCGCCGGATCGGTCTGGAACAGCACGCGCGGGCGCGAGATCGACAATTCGAAACCCTCGCGCCGCATCGTCTCGATCAGCACGCCGAGCTGCAATTCGCCGCGGCCGGCGACCTCGAACGCGTCCTTCTCGGCGCTTTCGCGCACCCGGATCGCGACATTGCCCTCGGCCTCGCGAAGCAGCCGCTCGCGCGATCATGCGCGAGGTCACCTTGCTCGCCCTCGCGGCCGGCGAGCGGGCTGTCGTTGACCGAGAAGGTCATCGCCAGGGTCGGCGGGTCGATCGGATCGGCGGCGAGCGGCGTCGATCACCTCGGGCGCGCAGATCGTGTCGGCGACGGTGGTCTGGTCGAGCCCGGCGACGGCGATGATGTCGCCCGCCCGGGCCTCCTCGATCGGCCGCCGCTCGAGGCCGCGATAGGCCAGCAGCTTGGTCAGCCGCGCCTGCTCGATGACGCGGCCGTCGCGGCGCAGCGACTTGACCGGCATGTTGACGCGCGCGACCCCGGAATGGATGAGCCCGGTCAGCACCCGGCCGAGATAAGGGTCGTAGTCGAGCGTCGTCGCCAGCATCGAGAACGGCGCGTCGGCATCGGCGCCGGGCGGCGGCACATGCGCGAGGATCAGCTCGAACAGCGGCGACAGATCCTTGCGCGGTCGCGTCGAGATCGGTCGACCGCCCAGCCGTTGCGCCCGGAGGCGAACAGCGTCGGGAAATCGAGCTGCGCCTCGCTCGCGTCGAGCAGCCGCGAACAGGTCGAAGATCTCGTTGTGGACCTCGATCGGCCGCGCGTCCGGCCGGTCGACCTTGTTGATCGACGACGATCGGCCGCAGGCCCGCGCGCCAGCGCCTTGCCGACGACGAACTTGGTCTGCGGCATCGGGCCCTCGGCGGCGTCGACCAGCACCAGGACGCCGTCGACCATGCTGAGGATGCGCTCGACCTCGCCGCCGAAATCGGCATGGCCGGGCGTGTCGACGATGTTGATCCGGACGTCGCTGCCAGACGACCGAGGTGCATTTGGCCAGGATCGTGATGCCGCGCTCGCGCTCCAGCTCGTTCGAGATCGAGCGCCCGCTCGGCGACCTGCTGGTTGGCGCGGAACGGCGCCGCTCTGGCGCAGCAGCTGCGTCGACCAGCGTCGTCTTGCCGTGGTCGACATGCGCGATGATCGCGATGTTGCGGATGTCCATACGAAACCGCCGGCTCGGCGAAGCCGGCGACAAGCAGCGGCATGACGAGGCTCAGGCCAGACCGCGCTTCGACGACGAGCCGCGAGCAGCGCAGTCTCGGGCGCGCGCGCCGACATGGCTGATGATTTCGGCAGCGCACAAGCTGCCGATCTCGCCGCAGGTGGGGAGCGGCAGGTCGCGGGTCAAGCCGTAGAGGAAGCCCGCTGGCATAAAGATCGCCCGCTCCGGTGGTGTCGACGACCCGCGCGACCGGCGCCGCGGCGACGCGATGCTCGGCGCCGTCCGCCAGGATCACGCTGCCCGCCGCGCTGCGGGTCAGGGCGGCGATCGCGACGTGGCCGCGCACCGCCGCGCGCGGCCGCGGCGAAGTCGGCGGTCTCGTAGAGCGAGCAGATCTCGGCCTCGTTGGCGAAGAGGATGTCGACGTGGCCGTCGACGAGCTCGCGAAAGGCCGCGCGGTGGCGCCCGACGCAGAACGGGTCGGAGAGGCTGAGCGCCACCTTGCGCCCGGCGGCGTGGGCGATCGCACGCGGCCTTGCGGAACGCCTCCTGCGCCTGCGGCGGATCGAAAAGATAGCCCTCGAGATAGGTGACCTGCGCCGCCGCGATCAGCGTCCGGGTCGATATCGTCGGGCCCGAGCTCGACGCAGGCGCCGAGATAGGTGTTCATCGTGCGCTGCCCGTCCGGCGTCACCAGGATCAGGCAGCGCGCCGTGCCGGGGCCGCTCGTCGCCGCCGGCGTGTCGAAGCGCACGCCGATCGCCGGTGATGTCGTGGCGATAGACCTGCGCCGAGGAGATCGTCGCGCACCTTGCCGATATAGGCGCCGCTGCCCGCCGAGCGAGGCGATGCCGGCCATCGTGTTGCCGGCCGATCCGCCCGAGCTCTCGATCGCCGGCCCCATCATCGCGTAGAGCGCTTCGGCCCGCGCCGGCGTCGATCAAGGTCATCGTCCCCTTGACGAGCGCCTCGCGCGCGAGAAACGCGCTCATCGGCATGGGCGATCACATCGACGATGGCATTGCCGATGCCGACGACGTCGAAATTGGTCTGGGTCATGGGCTGGCGATGATCGCGGGCAGTCAAAAGGGCGTTGAGTATAGGCACTGGATCGCGCAGCGCTGAGCCTCCGGGATCTGCCTCGGCCTGCCGTGCCGAGCCGTTTGATCCGGCAATTTGGGTTGACGCAATGCCGCCGGCAGCGAAATCAGCAGCGAATCGGCGCTTGGCGCGAGGATTGTCGGCTTGCAACGCGTCATCCAGCGAGCCATTGAAGCCTGGATGCTCGAAATGCGCGCGATGCTGCAGCTGCACGGTCGCAGCTGGGTTCTCCTGACTGGTTCGAGTCGACGTGACCGCCGCTCGACAGTTTCGGCGCGCGCCCGCGCGGCTTCCGGGTGGCGAAGTTCAGTCGCCAGGATGCGATAGTTGCAAAGGCCTGTGTGGTCCTCGATACTCGGCTCGTCATCCCGGCATCGATACAATTACACGCGGTAGCATCGAGGGGCATCAGGAAGATGACTTTCCGGAACGTGGCGATCGGCATTATTTTGGCGAGGGATTGTTGCAGCGATAATCGTCGCGACCGGTGTGGTCAGGCTTTGATGGCCCGGCCGCCTCCCCAGACAAGCCGATCGAGTCAGCGGCGGCGCAAAACGCGGCGGTGTGCTCCGAGTATTCCAATACGACAGTCCAGCGAGCATGTCGATCCACGAGGAAGCGTTCAATTCGGCCCAGAATCCAATGATGGCCGTCTTCAATAACTTGGTTCTCTTTAGACAGGACGTGCCGCAGAACCGGATCGACACGATCGAGCCCGATCTGGCGACCAAGTGGTCGTGGAACGCCGATATGACCGCGCTCACCTTTCAGCTCCGGCAGGAGTGAGCTGGCACGACGGCAAGCCCTTCACCGCCGCGGACGTCAAATGCACCTGGGACCTGATCCTGGGCAAGAGTCGAGGACAAGCTGCGCACCAACCCGCGCAAGTCTTGGTACCGCAACCTGGATTCGATCAGCACCACAAGCGACACCGTGACGTTTCACTTGAAGAGGCCGCAGCCGGCCTTTATTGCCCTGCTTGCCTCGGGCTATTCGCCGGTTTATCCGTGCCATGTTCCGGCCCCGGACATGCGACAGCACCCGATCGGCACCGGGCCGTTCAAATTCGTCTCCTACAAGCCGAACGAATCCATCAAGCTCGCTGCGGAATGAACAGTACTGGAAGGAGGGGCGCCCCTACCTCGACGGTATTGAATGGACGATCATCCCGAACCGCTCGACGGCAATTCTCGGCTTCATCGCCGGCAAGTTCGATCCTGACGTTCCCGTTCGGCGCTAACCGTGCCGCTGATGAAAGACATACAGAAAGAGGCGCCGCAGGCGGTCTGTGAATTACAGCCGGCCAACCAAAGCACCAATTTGATCGTGAACCGGGATGCGCCTCCGTTTGATAATCCGGAGATACGCCGGGCGATGGCCCTGGCGCTCGACCGCAAGAGCTTCATTCGAGATCCTCGCCGAGGGGCACTGGCGATATCGGCGGCGCCATGCAGCCGCCGCCGCAAGGCGTTTGGGGGATGCCGGCCGAAATGCTGCAGGACATTGCCGGGCTACGGTCCCGATATCGGCAAGAACCGCGAAGAAGCCCGCAATGATCATGGAAAAGGCCGGCTACGGAGCCGACAAACGGCTTGCCGTCAAGGTGTCCGTCCGCAACACCCCGCCGTTCCGCGATCCCGCCATCATTCTGATCGATCAGCTCCGGGAGGTTTACATCGACGCGCGAACTCGAAGCGGTCGAAAGCGCCACCTGGTTTCCCAAGGTTTACCGCAAGGACTACAAGATCGGGCTAAATCTGACCGGCGCCGGGGTCGACGATCCCGACGCGCAGTTCTATGAGAATTACGCCTGCGGCTCGGACCGTAATTACACCGGCTACTGCAATCCGCGAGATCGACAAGCTGTTCGATCAGCAATCGATGGAGCAGGATCAGGAGAAGCGCCGGCATCTGGTTTGCGGAAATCGACAAGAAATTGCAGGAGGATGGTGCCCGGCCGATCCTCTTCCACAACCGCTTCGCAACCTGCTGGCAGCCGCAGCTGAAGGGACTGACGATCATGGTCAACAGCCTGTTCAACGGCTGGCGCATGGAGGATGTCTGGCTCGAGAAGCAATCGACCATTCGTCCAGTAGGGCAGGAGCCGCCACGTCCTGCCGGCCGCTGAGAAGCCGGCACTCGTACCATCTTCAATGCCACCAGTAACACCCAAGCGGGGGGCGAGCCACCGGAACCGCGTGCGGTCTCAACGCCCTCACCAGCATCTCATGCCGAGCCAGCAGACGATCCGCCGAAATCGCCCGAACCTCAACCGGTTCAACAAGCACTCCGACCGGAACAACGACAGGTCACCGCAAGATCAAACCTCGCCAGTCGCTGGACGAAGGCGAGCAGCTTGATCCTACCGTCCGTGATTTGATAACCCGCGGGTGGGAGCTCTATTACCTCCCTTATTCTGCGGCGAGATGGCGGGAACGCCGGTCGCAATTTCGAGCGAGCCTTTGAATTAGATTCTCGATCTACCGAAGCTCGGATTGGCCTTGCCTCGTCCTGTCTACCAAATTAGCGGATGGATGGTCGCCTGTGCTGCAGGAAGACTTGCCACGGGCGGAGAGCATATTAGCGGAAGCCCTCGATAAGGGGAGTGCCTCGAACCGGGCGGCGGCTCACTTTACCCTCGGGGTTCTTCGCCAGATGCAGAACCGGTTACCTGAGGCGCAGAAGGAGTTCGAGACGGCGGTTTCTCTGGACCCGAGCAACGCCCGAGCCCCAACTGCATCTCGGCGAAACCCGCTTGTTCCTGGGTGAACCGGAAGCCGGCATCGCGCCGCTCGAGCAGGCGACCCGGCTTGCCCCGGAGTGGCCCCGATCTCGCCATTGCCTATTGGGCCTTGGGTACCTGTCAGCTTTTGCTGGGCCGGGTGGACCAAGCGATCGATCTGCTGCAGAAAGGCGCGTGCCGCCAGTCGCCGACTGTGGGTGCCGTATCTTTATCTGGCCGGAGCTCCACGGTTTGAAGACGACGATCTCGACAAAGCGAAATCCGCACTCTGCAGAGTCGATACGATTAAAGCCAGCTATAAGATCCTTGGCCCGGATGCGGGCCGAGAACCGTTAGCTCACCGATCCACAATATCAGGCGCTTCAGGTGAGGAGCGCTGAACATCGGATACGCATGGCTGGCTTCCCGATCACTGACCAGCCGCCGCGTCGCGGTAAGCGACGCGATCACTTGCCGCTGTTTCTGATATTGGGCGAACTCTCCAAACAGCGCCTCGCGCTGTTTGAATCGAAATTCATTGTCGCTGTCCGGAACCGGGCGTTCTCTGGTATTCCGCAAACTCCGGAAGGGCATCTCGCTTCGGATCTGAGAGGGGACGGCCCTTGCACCTGTCGCTTTGTTGGGCTCGGGGCGCAATCCAGCCTTTTTAACCATTGCTCGGGCAACGGGAAGCGGGTCCATCCCGAGACAGAGGCGGTGATGTCCAGAATTCCCGCCATCTCGGCCAGCGGGGCCTTTATGTCTGAGGTTGGCGAAGAAAGCCTGAACGAAGCGATCCGCTCGCTGATACCGTCTCGGATTTCGTGAGGCCGGTTGTACGCGACCAGAACGGTTCCCACCGATGCAGTCTTGACCGGCGCGTCTTTCGACACGAGTTCCGGATAGTCATCAGAGGTTGTGGTCGTTCCATTATAATTTGAGATCTGATTATTGGCGATCGACAAAAAGTGTAGGTTCTCATCCGGTCTGATGTCTTCGATTACAGCCGCGCCGGCTTCTGTTGCTACGGTAGGCTAAAGCAGAGATCTCCACCGCGGCGGAGCCATGATCAAAAGCAAGAGGATGGGGGAGGCTCGCGTCACGTCGGGCTCGACCTCTGAAGCATGAAAAACGGCCATCGCGAGTGCTGTATAGGTCCCGCTGTCACGCAGCCCGAAATTGACCCTTTTTCTTTGAGATCTTCGATCGACTGGATGTCCCGGACCGGCCAGCACATGAAGCTCTTGATCGCAGAGCTTCGTCACGTATTGCAGGTACCTGCTCAACACCCGGAAAACGCGGATTGCGCTTGATCTCGTCGAGCACGTCGGTTTGCAGGATGGCAAAATCGACACCGCGGGCAAACATCACATCCTCAGCATTCTGCACGCGCGCCGGCCCCGGCGATCGGCAGCAGCCGCAAATGGCTCTGTTTGCTGGCGAGAGCGAGCGCCAAATCGACCGTGTAGTCGGTGGCTTCGGACACAATGCCGACGAGGTCCGGAGTTTATCTCATCGCGCATCGCGTGGCGTAATGGGGTGCCGGATCCACGCGACGCACCACCCGGCGGTTGTTGTTTAGCCCAGGCTGCAAGGTCAGTCTGAGAGTTGATCCTCCCGAGGGAGTCGGCCCAAACTGGTGTTGAGGCGAGCAGAACACAGAATCCCACTAATACGCTTCGGTTTACCCTTCCATATGCATCCATTACTGAGCCCCCATCGTCGTTCGTCCCATGCTTCGAAACAATGAAACGACGACCAGGAGTTCCCATCATCCACTCATAGAATAATTGCTAGTTATCCTAATAAAGGGAAAATCATAGTCAATAAAGGCGTCGTGCCTACGAGATAAAACCGCTAATCGAGCCGGATTGGAAGCGCGGCACGAGATCCACCGCGTCCCAGCCGGGGATGACCGGCCCCGCAGTGCCTCAGGGACGGGTCAGCGCATTCGAACGATGACTTTGATCGCGTCGAAGCGCTTCTGCGCCGATCAGCGGCGCCCCGCGGTGCGTCGCGCTCCTGCTTCACCGGCAGATGCAGAAGACGCTAGGTGGTTGTTGCGGACGAGGACCTCGGCGGCGTCGGGTCTCGGGCGACGCGCCTCGGTTCCTCTGGGTTGCCGAGCACCCGGCTTTCATCGTCTCGGGATCCGCTACTCGTTGGCACGGTCAAGGTTCATGCGGAGACCTCTGATTGTGCCTCCTAGTGTTCGAGCCAAACATCGGTCAGGTCCTGCCCGATGAAGTGGCTCGGGGTGATGCTCCACCCCTTGAGCTTGGCCGAGGTCGCGACGATGCGGTTCCACCACAGGAGCGGCACCGTATACGCCTCGGACAGAGCATGCCGCTCGAAATCGCGGACAATCTTTGCGCGTTGTCGGGGGTCGGTGGTGACCGCTTGACCGATAAAAAGAGCATCGAGAAAGCGATCGGTCGAGTAGGAGTAGTTGACCGGCGACAGATCGTGCGAGACGTACTTCGTCATCTGGATCGTCGGGTCGTCATAAAAGTCACCCGAGAAATCGAGCGCCACGTCGAACTGGCGAGCATCGATTTCCTTTTGCCAATCCCAGATGTTGCGCCGATCCTGTGTCGTCGCGACGCCGATCTGGCGCCAGCTTTCGGCCAGCAAATCGGCTGCCGGCGTAATGCGGCATCGGGATATCGCGAACCGTGACCGTCAGCTTGAGATCGTGCACTCCCGGCCTCGTCGAGGAGCCGCTTCGCCTCGGCGCGCGCGGCGGCGATATCGCGCGAGAAGCCGGGTATCGTGACCAGTTCCGCCTCCGGCGTGGCCATGCTCGAGCCCGGCCGCATGACGCCGCCGACATATTTGAGAAAGGTCGACTCTTGCAGCTTCGCGGCAGCGCCCCAGCGGTCGATGGCGAGCGAAAGCGCGCGCCGTACCCGCGCATCGTCGAACGGCGGCTTGTTGGTGTTGAACACGACCAGCAGATTGGACAGCCAGGGGCTCTCGCTGATCTCGATGCGGTCGCCGAGCGCTTCGACGAGATCATCGCGCTGCGGAGGCGTGATGCTGCGGAACTCGGCGGCGATGCGGCCGCTCTTGTACGCCGCCATGACCGCATTGCCGGGGATGAAATCTGCCTGGTAACCGTCGAGATAGGGTCTGCCGGGCAGGAAATATCTGTCCCAGCGTTTGCCCCGCCAATACTGACCCTTGACATACTCAGACGAAGACGAATGCCCCGGTGCCGAGAATGTTGGTCTTGGGAAATTGCGGATCAACCGCGAGCCTGGCGGCGCTGTAGATGCAATTCCACGGGGAAGCGAAATTCGCCAACATCGCCGCTTCCGGCCATTGCAGGTGAAACACCACGGTGAGCGGGTCGGGCGTGTCGATGCTCGATGATGGCGGCGTAGTCGACCTTGCGCGCCGAGACGACACCCGGCGGCGGATGCACGATGCGCTCGTAGCTCGCCTTGACATCGGCCGAGGTCATCCGCGATCCGTCGTGAAAGAGGATGTTGGGCCGCAGCTTGAAGGTGTAGGTGAGCCGGTCTGCCGACACGCTCCATGACTCGGCCAAGTCGCCAATGATCTGCGGGTAGTTGGCCGCGTCGAATTTGAGCAAGGTCGAGTAATGGGGCGCAATGGGGTGCAGAAAAGCAAACGAGATGTTGCCGTGACAGTCGTAATTGCCGGGCTCGACGGTGACCGCGAATTCGAGCGTGCCGCCGCGCTTTGGGTTGATGTCGGCGAGGGCTTGCGAGCCAATGGGCAGCACAGTGAGAACGCCGGCTAAGACGGTAGCGGTCGATCACCGTCAGCCGCCGCACCGCGCGCATCACCGCCGGGCAGTGTGCTCCGTCAACGCGGGCGTTGATGCTGAAAGGCGCCCATCGAATGTCCGGAAAACAGTCGTGTTGTCCGGCAGCGCGCTAGCGGACCTGACCTCTCTGCCACTGCTCGAACTGTCCGAAGAGCTGATCCTTCTCCTGCTGGGTCATCGGCGGCCCGCCGGTCGCCCGCTGGCGCTCGTCGATGAAGCGCGAGAAGATCGCTTTGAGATCCTGGAGATTGGGCGCAGCGGCCACCGGCGCATTGCGCTGCAGCCATTGCTCGGCAGGCGGAAAGCGCCGCCAGCCGGGAAGCTCGGCCATAAGATTGACCTCCTGCCATTTCGGATGATGGCCGGGGTCGAGCAGCGATTGGAACCCGGTAAAGAACGCATCTACGAAATTGACCAGATTGCGGTAGCGCTCGGAGCCGTACTGGAGATTGGCTGCCGCCAGCACGGTGCCGATCGCCACAGTGTCGACCGGGCGGTCCGCCGGCACCAAGCCCGGATAGTCCTGGGCGCTGAGCCGCGTCGGCACATAAGCGGCCGTGATCGCCGGATTGAGCGGGACCGCGAGGAAGTGCAGGCCCTCCTCGGCAGCGATGTTGCAGAACAGCGGCGCGGGCTTGCCTGCGACGAAAGCAAGCGCGGCAATTTCACCCTTCCGCAGCTTCCCGAGCGCCACTTCCTGATCGTCGTAGGTCGGCGTCACCGCGATCTTCAGAAGGTCGAAGAGCCGGCTGGCGGTAATCGCCGTACCGGCGCCGCGCAGATCGACATTGACCTTCTGGTTCGCCGAGATCTGCAACCCTTTGACCTCGCGCCGGGCCAGGAGATGGAACTCCTCGTTGTAGAGCTTGGCGATATAACTGACCCAAGTCTCGATGCCCGGAAAGTAGTTCGCTTGCCTGGCATGATCGAGGACATCCGTCTGCAAAATGGCAAGATCGATGCCGCGCAGCAGCTTGAGATCGCTAAGGTTTTGCAGCGACCCCTTGCCGACGACCGGCAGGACCCGCCGCGTTGCCCCATCGTCGATAATATTGGCGAGATCCTCGGCGATGCGCACTGAGATGCCGGAGGCACGTCCCGTTTCGAGTTCAACCACCCCTCTATTGGCGACGGCAACATCTGGTAGTGCAGCGGTGCTCGCGGGCGCCGCCAGAGCCGTCATCGGGCTGAGCGCGGCGACGATCGCGGCCGCCAAAATCGAGCGCTTCACTGCGATCACCTTTTCCCTATTTTGTTTCTCGGCTGTTCGGCTCGCGAGCAGCTGTCAGCCGTGTCGAGGCCACGGGCGCGGTGGTACCACATGTCTGCCCTGGCCTGGTCGCCGCGAGTTCCGACCAGACCGGCGCGACCCAGGAAGTTGGGGTCAAACGTCGCCCCAAGCCGCATCGCCCCCTGGCCGCTACCGGCGTCGGCGGCACGCTCGTAGAAGAGGCGGGCGGAGGTGACGTCTCCGATGCCAAGATAACCGTCGCCGCGCGCCAAAAGCCCGGCGACATCGACAGTGGGAGGCTCGGCGGCGCGGCGGTGGCGGCTGGGATGGTGGCACTCGACGGCGGATCGCGGGCCACCACAACGGGTACGACAGCGAGCCGTTGCGCGGCCAGCCTCGGCCCGCTTCGCCTCCTCCTCGGCCGGCGCCTGATCGGCGTCGCTTCCGGGGTCGTCCGCGACCGCTGAGGGCGGCACCGCGCCATTCTGCTCCGGCGACGGTATCTGATCGGATGCCGGCGGCTGCGCTACGGGGGTGCTATGCAAGGGCCGCCAGCGCCGCCGAGCGAGGCAACGCTGGTTGTATGGGCACCGTCACAACTTTGGCGTCGCGACCGTGTCGCCAAAAAATTCGGTACAAGACCGTAGAATAGCGATCCTGCGCTGGAGCCTTGACCGCGGGCAGCAGCTCCAGCTCCCGATGCGTCAGTCGGTTGCACGAGCAGGGAAAAGCCGATGCCGAACAAGACGCCGACCGTCGCGGCGGCCACAATTCCGATTGAGGCGAGGTAGAGAAGGATACCGATCGGAAATACCGGCCTGACCCGGTGCTCGCGCCGAACGGGTTCCGGTGCTGGCAGACACGACGGTTGGCAGCAGCCGTTCCTTAGCGGCATCGGAGCGCGAGGGCCGCGGCTCCTCGAACAGATCGGAGACGGAGCCGACGGGCCTCGCGGGACCTCTCGCGACGGGCTCGGGCGCCGCGCCGGGATGAGCCCTTAGTTCATCAGTTGCCGGGACTAACGACATTTCGCCGAACATTTCTCGCGTTACTCTTTGTTTGGAAGCACCGGAAGTCGTCAGGTTGTAAAACCGACGGGGCAGCCATCAGCTTATAACCAATAGCGGATACAAGGGCAACGCTGCTCTAAAACTCGTTAACTATTTTTAACTATTTTTGAGTCTCGTGCTGGCGATTGCCTTGCCGCCACGCCAAATTCCTCTTGTTTTCCTCTAATTGGTTAACAAAGGTGAATTGGTTAAGTAATAGTAGTTTCCGGAATTCAGAGAATCATAATCGTGGAGACAGCTCACACTTACATTTCCGGCCTTGCGCCAGGACGTCAACGCAGATGGCAGGCCACTCTGTGGCCGGGGCTGACCTCGCGCAGCGCCGGGACATCGATCTTGCACCGCGCCTCGGCATAGGGACAGCGGGTGTGGAAATGTGCAGCCCGGCGGCGGGTTGATCGGGCTCGGCACGTCGCCCTGCAGCAGCGCGCTTCGTGCGCTTGACCTGCGGGTTGGGGACCGGCACCGCCGCCAGCAGCGCCTCGGTGTAGGGATGCAGCGGGTTGGTGAACAGGGTCTGCTTGTCGGTGTATTCGACGATCTTGCCGAGATACATCACCGCGATGCGGTGGCTGATGTGCTCGACCACCGCGAGATCGTGGGCGATGAACAGGTAGGAGAGGCTGCTTCTCGCGCTGCAGATCCATCATCAGGTTGATGACCTGCGCCTGGATCGACACGTCGAGCGCCGAGACCGGCTCGTCGCCGATGATCAGCTTGGGGTTGAGCGCGAGCGCGCGGGCGATGCAGATGCGCTGGCGCTGTCCGCCGGAAAACTCGTGCGGAAAGCTGCGCATCTGCAGCCGGCGCAGCCCGACCTGGTCGAACAGCGCGGCGACGCGCTCGCTCCTTCTCCTTGCCATGGGCGAGCCCGTGCACCTGCAGCGGCTCGCCGACGATGTCGCCGGCCGACATGCGCGGGTTCGAGCGAGGAGAACGGGTCCTGAAAGATGATCTGCATCTGCCGGCGATGCGGCCGCATCGCGGCCTTGCCCAAGTCGGGTGATGTCGTCGCCGTCGAGCTTGATCGTGCCGGCGGTCGGCTCGACCAGGCGCAGCACCGTCCGCGCGACGGTCGACTTGCCGCAGCCGCTTTCGCCGACCAAGCCCAGGGTCTCGCCTCGATCGATCGAAAAGCTGACGCCGTCGACCGCGTAGACGTATCCGGCCGTGCGCCGCAGCAGGCCCTTCTTGACCGGGAAATGCTTCTTCAGCCCGGCGACCTCGATCACCGGGACGGGTTGCGAGCCGGCCGGCTTCGCCGCGGCGATCTCTGCGACGGCCAGGTTAGCCATCCCGCCCACCATAGAGCCTCTCCGAGTGCCAGCAGGCCGCCCAGTGCCCGGGTCGTAGCTGCTCGTAGGGCGGATACTGCGAGCGGCAGCGGTCATCGGCGAAGGCGCAGCGCGGGGCAAAGACGCAGCCCGGCGGCAGATTGTTCAGCGCCGGCACCATGCCGGGGATTTCCTGCAGCCGCCCGACCGACGCGGAGTTTCGCCCCGCCATGATCTCGAGCCGCGGGATCGATGCCAGCAGGCCGTGGGTGTAGGGGTGCAGCGGCTGCGCGAACAGCGCGTCGACCTCGGCCTCTTCGACCTTCCTGCCGGCATACATGACGATCACGCGCTGCGCGGTCTCGGCGACGACGCCGAGATCGTGCGTGATCAGGATGACCGCGGTGCCGAGCTGCTTCTGCAGTTCGCAGGATCAGGTCGAGGATCTGCGCCTGGATCGTCACGTCGAGCGCGGTCGTCGGCTCGTCGGCGATCAGCACTCGCGGGTTGCAGGCGAGCGCCATCGCGATCATCGCCCGCTGCCGCATGCCGCCGGAGAGCTGGTGCGGGTATTCGCTGCGCCCGCTGCGCCGGCTCGGGGATCTTGACGAGCCGCAGCATCTCGACCGCCTTCTCGGCGCGCGGCGTCTTCGACAGATCCTGATGCAGGCGCAGCGCCTCGGCGATCTGGTGGCCGATCGTCAGCACCGGGTTGAGCGAGGTCATCGGCTCCTGGAAGATCATCGAGATGTCGTTGCCGCGGATGTCGCGCATTTCGGCTTCGTCGAGCTGCAGCAGGTCCCTGCCCTCGAGCGTGATCGTGCCGCCGACGATCTGTCCCGGCGGATTGGGGACCAGCCGCATGATCGACAGCGCCGTCATCGACTTGCCGCAGCCGGACTCGCCGACTATTGCCAAGGTTTCGCCCCGCCGCAGCGAGAACGAGACGTCGTCCACCGCTTTGACGATGCCCGACCGGGTGAAGAGGTAGGTCTGCAGGCCCTTGACGTCGATCGCCGTACCGGCTTGTTCGGCCGCTTTGGTCATCGCGTAGGCGGGTGACGCTGTGCGGTCGATCATCGTCTCGCTGTTCGCCATCAGAGGCATCCCGCCCTTTCGTCGGCTTACTGTGAGTGCTTCGACCCGGCAGCGGGCGAGGTGATCAGCTGCGCTGCCGCGGGTCGAGGAGGTCGCGCAAGGCATCGCCGAAGAGGTTGGTGCCGAACACGACGAGGCTGATCGCCAGCCCGGGAAGATCACCAGCCACGGCGCGGTGCGCACATATTCGGCCGCCGATTCCTGACAGCATCCGGCCCCAGGAAGGGATGCGGCTCGGGCACGCCGAGCCCGAGAAACGACAGCGTCGCCTCGATCAGGATCGTCGCGCCGAGCTGGGCCGTCGCCAGCACGATCAGCGGCGCCAGGGTGTTGGGCAGCACATGCCGGAAGGCGATCCGCACTTCGCTCATGCCGATCGCCTTCGCCGACTCGACAAAGGGCTGCTCGCGCAGAGACAGCGTGGTGGAGCGGACGACGCGGGCCGAAGAGGGGATCAGCGCGATCGAGATCGCGATGATCGTGTTCCTGAGCGAGGGCCCGAGCGAGGCGGTCATCAACAATGCCATGACGAGCAGCGGCAGCGATTGCAGGATGTCGATCAAGCGCTGGGCGGCCAGGTCGATCCAGCCGCCGAGATAGCCCGACGTCAACCCGATGAGGACGCCGCAGGTGAGCCCCAGGCTCAGCGAGCCGATGCCGACCGCGAGCGAGATGCGGGCGCCATAGACGATACGGCTGTAGACGTCGCGGCCCATGAAGTCGCAGCCGAGCCAGTGCTGCGCGGATGGCCGCGCCAACGAAAACGCCGCGTTCGTCGACAGCGGGTCGTAGACCGTGATGTAGGGGCGAACAGCGCGGCGAAGACGCACAGCGCCATGATTACCGCGCCGAACGCGCCCAGCGGATAGCGGCGTGCGAGGAAAGCGGATGGCGCTCCAGCGTCCTTCGACGTTGGCGCCCGGCCCTGGTCAGTTCTGCTCGGTAGTCGATACATGGCTCATCTGCTAAGATCTGCCGGCTCTAGTCCGAGTATTTGATCCGCGGGTCCAACGCAGCGTACAGCATGTCAACGATGAAGTTGACCAAGACGACGATTAGCGCGATGTACATGATTATATTCTGCACGATCGGATAATCGCGCCAGCGGATGGCCTCGATAAGAAACCGCGCCACCCCCGGAATGTTGAACACGGTCTCGATGACGACCAGCCCACCCAACAGGATCGCCGGCCTCGATGCCCGAGCACGGTGACGACCGGCAATACCGCGTTCTTCAGCGCATGGTGGTAGTTGACGACATTCTCGGAGGCGCCCTTCGAGCGCGCGGTGCGGATATAATCCTGGCGCAACACTTCGAGCATCGACGAGCGGGTGAGCCGCATTATCAAGGCCTGAGCTGCGGATCCCGACGACGGCGGCCGGCACGCTGTACATCGCCAGCGCGTGCCAGAAGCTCTGCGGCGCATCGCTGTAGATCGGGATCGTGCCGAAATAGGCGACGCAGAACCATCAGGACCAGCAATCCGAGCCAGAAGGCCGGCATCGACAGCGCGGACAAGCGAAAACACGCGCAAAACATAGTCGAGGCGGGTATTCTGCTTGACGGCGCTGATCACGCCGAGCGGGATCCCGATCACCGCGGCGAAGATCAGCGCCAGCCCGGCGATCCTGGCGGTGATCGGGATGCGCGGCAGGATCTCCCGAATAGCCGGCCGGTCGGTGACGTAGGAGAAACCGAGATCGCCCTGCGCCAGGCCGGCGATCCAACTCGCGTATTGCACCGGAAGCGACTTGTCGAGACCGAGATCGCTTCATGATCTGCGCCTTCTCGGTCGGGTCGACAAAGCCCGCGGCGTCGAACAGGATGTCGGCGATGTTGCCCGGGGCGAGCCGCAGCATCAAGAAGATGATCACCGATATCCCGAACAATGTCAGGAGCATCAGGCCGAAACGCCGCACGAGATAGGATCCCACCGTCTTCCTCCCTCCCCGCGACACGCGATTCCGCGAGGGCTGATACGCGACGGATAGCATGCCTCGCCCCTCGCCGGTCGATCGCATCTCCGTGATGTGATCGGCTTTCCGTCGTTTCCGGCGCAGAGCATTTCGGCCGGTTGCGTATCGGCAGCGTCGCGCTCGCCCTCCTGAGAGCAGGGAGAACATTCTGCTTCGACGCGGAAGATCGCCCGTCCGATCGACCATAACGACCATCCAGATCAAATGGTTAGATGCCCAAATCAGAACTCGGGCAGCAGGGAGCCGAGGGATATCCCTGAGGGAGGCTGCAGGGAGAATTTGCGTCGCCATTTCGCACCGCTCTCCGATCGATCCATCTTTGTTAAAATCACATTTCATGATTTGCTATAATAGCACGACACGGCCGTAAAAGTCAAGCTCCTGACGGAACGGGCCCGGCTATCGGTCGAGCCAGACGTCTTCGAAGCGCCAGCCGTTGTAGACGCTGTTGACCATCGGCGTGTAGCCCTTCACATAGGGCTGCCAGCAGGTCCCGGTGCGGTTGTGCCAGAGGATCGGCCGGGCCGCGTCCTCCGCCAGCTTGCGCTCGATCGCCCACACCAGCTCCTTGCGCTTCTTCTGGTCGAACTCCATCGATTGCCGGTCGACCATCTTGTCGACCTCCGGGTTGCAGTAGCGGTCGTAATTGCCCTCCGCTCCGCAAGTGAAATTCTCGTACAAGGTCTGGTCCGGGTCATCGACACCGTTCCCGGTCAGATTGAGGCCGACGGTGTAGTCCCCGCGCATGACCTTGGGAAACCATTGGACCGTGTCGACGGGTTCGAGCTCGGCGTCGATATAGATCTCCTTCAATTGGTCGATCAGGAGTATCGCCGCATCGCGATAGGGTGCCAGGTTGCGGGTGGACACCTTGATCTCCAGCCGCTTGTCCGGCCGATAGCCGAGCTGCTCCATGATCCGGCGGCCTTCCGCACGGTTCTTCGGCACATCGGGATCATAGCCCGGCAACGTCTTCAGCATTTCCGGCGGCATCCCCACACGCCTTCCGGCGGCGGCTGCATGACCCCGCCGACATCGCCCTTGCCCTGGGTCAGGGTGTCGACAAAGGCCTTGCGATCGAGGCTGAGCGCCACCGCCCGCCGCAGATCGGCGTTGTTGAAAGGGGGTGCCTCGCGGTTCATCATCACGTTGCGATTGACGTTTACCGGGACCAGCTCGCAAATCGCCTGCGGGCGACTGGTTCTTCACGTCCTTCACCACCGGAACCTGCAGAAAATAAGGAGAGGTCATGTCGACCTTGCCGGAGACGAACGCCAGCACCCCGGTCGAGACGTTCTTGATGATCTGATATTCGATACCGTCGAGGTAGGGCTGGCCCTTCTTCCAGTAATCGAGGTTTCTGCGTGACCTTGATCGACTCGTTTGGCTTGAACTCGACGAATTTGAACGGGCCGGTGCCGATCGGATGCTGACGCATGTCGCGCGGCGAAACGTGGCACGGATAGACCGGCGAAAAGCCGGAGGCGAGCAAGCGCGATAAAGGCCGGCTGCGGCCGCTTCAGGCGAAAGGTGACCTCGTAAGTCGCCGTTCGCGGCGACCTCTTCGAGGTTGCGGTACCAGGCCTTGCGGGGATTGATGCGCAGCTTCTCGCTCGACTTGCCGGCAAGCAGGTCCCAGGTGCACTTGACGTCCTTGGCGGTGAAGGGCTTGCCGTCATGCCATTTGACGCCCTCGCGCAGCCGGAACGTCAGCTGGGTCTTGTCCTCGTCCCACGACCACTCGCTGGCGAGGTCCGGCACGATCGATTGCATGCCGCTCTGCGGCACGTCCTGCTTGTACATGACAAGATTGTTGAAGACCCCCATCACCGGCCCTTGGCCAGCGGCCGTCGTTTCCTCATGGATCGACACGCTCGCCGGGCTGTCGAAGAAGTAGATCTTCAGCACCCCGCCCTGCTTTTGCGCATATGCCGCCTCGGCGACGGATAACGCAGCCAACAGCCCACCCGCCGCCGCGAGCCGGCCAAAATGTCGGTTCATCCTCGTCTCCCTGTCCCTGTTCGTTGTCGCGACATCCGCGGTCGGACCCGCACCGAGGCAGCTCATTCGCTGAGCCCTTGCGCCAGATGTCGACGCCGCTAACGCTACCACATACCGCGCGACAATGTTATCCCGTCGGTAGCGGGAGCGGCGCCGATCCCGCAATCACGCCGCGGTCGTACAGGCGGCGGAGGGGAACATTTTCGTCGTCCCGCTTTCGAGGCTGTCAGGAAATCTGAGATGCTCGTCATTCCGGGGCTTGGGCGCAGCCCGAGAGCCCGGAAGCCATGAACACGGGCCTGCGCCAACTTCGGAATGACGGTGTTCATAGGTTCCGGCCTGGTCCTGCGGACCATCCCGGAATGACGAAGAAGCAGGCGCCCGCCGAGGGGATTTCCTGACAGCCTCCTTCGCGGGCACGACGGATATTATTTCTGCATAGGAGGTGTACATACGGGAGCGCAGCGGCAGCAGAGGGGCGCGGTTGCGACTACTTGTCGAGCCAGACGTCCTCCATGCGCAGGCCGTTGTAGATGCTGTTGATCATCGGGGTGTAGCCCTTCACATAGGGCTGCCAGCAGGTTCCCGAACGGCTGTGGTAGAGGATCGGCCGGGCGGCATCCTCGGCCAGCTTGCGTTCGATCGCCCACACCAGCTCCTTGCGCTTCGCCTGGTCGAATTCCATCGATTGCCGGTCGACCATCTTGTCGAGCTCCGGATTGCAGTAGCCGTCGTAGTTTCCTTCGGCGCCGCAGGTGAAATTCTCGTAGAGCGTCTGGTCGGGGTCGTCGAGGCCGTTCCCGGTCAGGTTCAGCGCCGACCGTGTAAGTCCTTGCGCATGACCTTGGGGAGCCATTGCGCGGTGTCGATGGGATCGAGCTGGCCGTCGATGTAGATCTCCTTCAACTGGTCGATCAGGATGACCGCCGGGTCGCGGTAGGGCGGGACGTTGCGCGTCGACACCGTGATCGGCGAGCCGCTTGTCGGGGCCGTAGCCGAGCTTTTCCATGATCTTGCGGGCTTCGGCGCGGTTCTTCGGCACGTCGGGATCGTAACCCGGCAGCGTCTTCAGCATATCGGGCGGCATGCCCCAGACCCTTCCGGCGGCGGCAGCATGGCGCCGCCGATATCGCCCTTGCCCTCGGTCAGGATGTCGATAAAGGCCTTGCGGTCGACGCTGAGCGCCAGCGGCCCGCAGCAGCTCCGGGTTGTTGAAGGGCGGCGCCTCGCGGTTGAACATGACGTTGCGGTTGACGTTCGACGGCATCAGCTCGCAGATCGCCTCGGGCGCCTGGCTCTTCACGTCCTTCAAGCATCGGGATCTGCAAGAAATAAGGCGAAGTAAAGTCGACCTTGCCGGCCGACGAACGCCATGACCCCCGTCGACGGGTTCTTGATGATCGTATACTCGATGCCGTCGAGATAGGGCTGGCCCTTCTTCCAGTAATCCGGGTTTCTGGTGACCTTGATCGACTTCGTTCGGCTTGAATTCGACGAATTTGAACGGGCCGGTGCCGATCGGATGGCTGCGCATGTCGCGCGGCGACACGTGGCAGGGATAGACCGGCGAGAAACCGGAGGCGAGCAACGCGACAGAAAGACGGCTGCGGCCGCTTCAGACGGAAGCGTCACCTCGTAATCGCCGTTGGTGGTCACCTCCTCGAGGTTGCGGTACCAGGCCTTGCGCGGATTGATGCGCAGCTTCTCGCTCGACTTGCCGGTGAGCAGGTCCCAGGTGCACTGGACGTCCTTGGCGGTGAAGGGCTTGCCGTCGTGCCATTTGACGCCCTGGCGCAGCCGGAACGTCAGCTGCGACTTGTCCTCGTCCCATGACCACTCGCTGGCGAGGTCCGGGCACGATCGATTGCAGCCCGCTTTGCGGCACGTCCTGCTTGATACATGACGAGATTGTTGAAGACGCCCATCATCGGCCCTTCGGCCGCGATCGTCGCCTCCTCGTGGATCGACATGCTCGCCGGGCTGTCGAAAAAGTAGACCTTGAGGATCCCGCCCTGCTTTTGCGCGAATGCCAGGTCCGGCGAAGACGATCGCGGCGAGTGACGCCCAGCTGCTGCCGCGAGCAGCCAAAATTTCTGCTCATTGCTGTCCCACTCTCTTTGCTCGGGAAACGCTTGCGGTCTACTTGTCGAGCCAGACGTCTTCCATGCGCCAGCCGTTGAAGATGCTGTTGACCATCGATGGTCAGCCCCTTCACCTGCGGCTGCCAGCAGGTGCCCGGCACGGCCGTAGAAGATGATCGGCCGGGCGCCGTCCTCCGCCAACTTCCGTTCGATCTCCCACACCAGCTTCTTGCGCTTCTCCTGGTCGGATTCCATCGATTGCTCGGTCGATCAGCTTGTCGAGCTTCCGGATTGCAGTAGCCGGTATAGTTGCGTTCCGCACCGCAGACGTAATTCTCGTAGAATGTCTGGTCGGGGTCGTCGAGGCCGTTCTCGCTGACGTTGAGCGCCGACGCGTGTAGTCCTTGCGCATGACCTTGGGATACCAGTTGAGCGGTGTCGATCGATGTCGAGCTCGCCGTCGATGTAGATCTCCTTCAACTGGTCGATCAGGATCACCGCCGGATCGCGATAGGCGGGATGTTGCGCGTCGACACCGTGACCGCGAGCCGCTTGTCGGGCCCGTAGCCGAGCTTCTCCATGATCTGCGCGGGCTTCGGCGCGGTTCTTCTGCACGTCGGGATCGTAGCCGGGCAGCGTCTTCAGCATCTCCGGCGGCATGCCCCATAGCCCTTCGGGCGGCGGCAGCATGACGCCCGCCGATGTCGCCCTTGCCCTTCGGTGAGGATGTCGATGAACGCCTTGCGGTCCAAGCTCAGCGCCATCGCCCGCCGCAGATCGGGGTTGTCGAAGGGCGGTCCTGTCGCGGTTGACGATCAGATTGCGGTTGACGTTGTCGCGGCGCCAGTTCGCAGATCGCCTGCGGCGCCTGGCTCTTCACGTCCTTCAACAGCGGGACCGGTCAGCATAGGAGAGGTCATGTCGAACTTGCCGGCGACGAAGGCCAGCATCCCCGTCGACATGTTCTGGTATGATCGTATACTCGATGCCGTCGAGATAAGGCCGGTCCTTCTTCCAGTAATCGGGGTTTCGCGTCACCTTGATCGACTCGTTCGGCTTGAATTCGACGAATTTGAACGGGCCGGTGCCGATCGGATGGCTGCGCATCTCGCGCGGCGAAACATGGCAGGGATAGACCGGCGACCAACCCGGAAGCCAGCAGCGCGAGAAAGGCCGGCTGCGGCCGCTTCAGATGGAAGGTGACCTCGTAGTCGCCGTTCGTGGTCACCTCGTCGAGGTTGCGGTACCAGGACTTGCGGGGATTGACGCGAAGCTTCTCGCTCGACTTGCCGGTCAGCAGGTCCCAGGTGCACTTGACGTCCTCGGCCGTGAACGGCTTGCCGTCGTGCCATTTGACGCCTTGGCGCAATGGCAAGGTCAGCTCGGTCCCGTCCTCGTTCCACGACCAGCCGGTGGCCAGATCGGGCACGATCGACTGCAGACTGTTCTGCGGCACGTGCTGGTCGAACATGACGAGATTGTTGAAGACCCCCATCATCGGCCCGCTCGGCAGCAATCGTCGCTTCCTCGTGGATCGACATGCTCGCCGGGCTGTCCGAAGATGGGACCTTTCAGAACCCCACCCTGCTTTTGGGCGAACGCCGGAGCGGCGAGCGACTAGCGCAGCGAGCAGCCTCCGCTGCTGCCGCGAGACGCTGCGAAGCATTTCTGCCTCATTTGTCGCTCATTTCCTCGTCTGCGGACGATCGCGGCTATTTGTCGAGCCAGACGTCCTCGAAGCGCCAGCCGTTGTAGATGCTGTTGACCATCGTCGTCAGCCCCTTCACCTGCGGCTGCCAGCAGGTCGCCGCGATGTTGTGAGAGATGATCGGCCGGGCGCCGTCCTCCTGCAGCTTGCGGTCGATCTCCCACACCAGCTTCTTGCGCTTCTCCTGGTCGGCTTCGGCCGATTGCCGGTCGAACTGCTTTGTCGAGCTCCGGATTGCAGTAGCCGCTGTAGTTGCGGTCCGAGCCGCACGCGTAGTTCTCGTAGAATTGCTGGTCGGGGTCGTCGACGCCGCTGCCGGTGCCGTTGAGCGCCGACGCTGTAATCCTTGCGGGTCACCTTGGAATGCCAGTTGGCGGTCTCGACCGCATCGAGCTCGCCGTCGATATAGATCTCCTTCAGCTGGTCGATCAGGATGACCGCCGGGTCGCGGAAGCTGGTGATGTTGCGCGTCGACACCTTGAGCGCCAGCCGCTTGTCGGCGCCGTAGCCGAGCTTCTGCATGATCTCGCGGCGCCGCCGCGCGGTTCTTCTGCACGTCGGGGTCGTAGCCCGGGATCGTCTTCAGCAGCTCCGGCGGCATGCCCCACAGCCCTTCGGGCGGCGGCAGCATCGCGCCGCCGATCTTCGCCTGCCCGTCGCTCGAGAATGTCGATGAAGGATTTGCGGTCCAAGGCTCAGCGCCATCGCGCGCCGGAGATCGGCATTGTCGAAGGGCGGCTTGTCGCGGTTGACGAGAAGATTGGTGCTGCCGTTCGTGCGGTTCGCAGCTCGCAGATCGCCTGCGGCGCCTGGCTCTTGATGTCCTTCAACAGCGGGACCGTCAGCTCGTAGGGCCAGGTCATGTCGAACTTGCCGGCGACAAAGGCCAGGATCGCGGTCGAGCGGTTCGGCATGATCGTGTATTCGATGCCGTCGAGATAGGGCCGGCCCGGTTTCCAGTAATCCGGGATTGCGCGCCACCGTGATCCGTTCGTTCGGCTTGAACTCGACGAATTTGAACGGGCCCGGTGCCGATCGGATGGCTGCGCATCTCGCGCGGCGAGCACGTGACAGGGATAGATCGGCGAATAGCCCGGAAGCGAGCAGCGCGATCAGACGCAGGCTGCGGCCGCTTCAGATGAAAGGTCGCCTCGTCGTCGCCGTTGGCGGTGACCTCGTCGAGGTTGCGGTACCAGGCCTTGCGCGGATTGAGGCGCAGCTTCTCGCTCGCCTTGCCGAGCAGCAGGTCCCAGGTGCATTTGACGTCGGCGGCGGTGAACGGCTTGCCGTCGTGCCATTTGACGCCCTGGCGCAGCTTGAAGGTCAGCTCGGTCCCGTCCTCGCTCCACGACCAGCTGGTGGCGAGATCGGGCACGATCGACTGCAGGCTGTTCTGCGGCTACGTCCTGCTTATACATGACGAGGTTGTTGAACACGCCCATCATCGGCACGACGGTCGAGTAGGTCGCTTCCTCGTGGATCGACATGCTCGCCGGGCTGTCCTGGTGATGGACCTTTAGAACCCCGCCCGGCTTCTGCGCGAATGCCGGGTCAGCGATCAGCGCCGCAATCAATAGCGCTGGTCGCCGCAGCAAACCCCCGAGCCTTTCCCGTCATGTGCCCTCCATCTCTCAGCCTGATGGGTTTCGCCGCGCTCAACCCACGCTACGGAATACAACAGAATACGGGCCTCTGACCAGAGATCGTAGGATGGGTTGAGCAACGCGAAACCCATCGGACCAATTATATTATTTCTCGAGCCAGACATCTTCCATGCGCCAGCCGTTGTAGATGCTGTTGACCATGATCGTGACCCCTTTCACCTGGGGATACCGGCAGGTCGCCGCGCGATTGTGGTAGATCATCGGCCGGGCGCCATCCTCCTGCAGTTTTCGATCGATCTCCCAGACCAGGCGCTTGCGCTTTTCCGGATCGGCCTCCATCGATTGCCGGTCGAAGTCGGTTTCGAGCTCGCGGTTGCAATAGCCGGTGTAGTTGCGGTCCGCACCGCAGGCGAAGTTTTCGTAAAACGTCTGGTCGGGGTCGTCGAGGCCGTTCTCGGCGAGGTTGAGGCCGACGACAAAGTCCTTGCGCATCAGCCTGGGATACCATTGGCGGTATCGATCTGCTTCGAGATCGCCGTCGATGTAGATCTGCTTCAACTGGTCGATCAGGATGATCGCGGGATCGCGATATTGCGGGATGTTGCGCGTCGACACGGTGATGCTTGAGCCGCTTGTCGGGACCGTAGCCGTGGTCCTCCATGATCTTGCGGGCTTCGCCGCGGTTTTTCGCCACGTCGGGATCGTAGCCGGGCAAGGTTCTCAGCATCTCCGGCGGCATGCCCCAGATGCCTTCCGGCGGCGGCAGCATCGCGCCGCCGATGTCGGCCTTGCCCTTCGCTGATCGATGTCGATAAAGGCCTTGCGGTCGAGGCTCAGCGCCAGCGCCCGCCGGATCTCGGGATTGTCGAAGGGCGGCTTGTCGCGGTTGACGATCAGGTTGCGGGCGACATTGGTCGGGGTCAGCTCGCAGATCGCCTGCGGCGCCTGGCTCTGAATGTCCCGCATCAGCGGGATCGTCAGATTGTACGGGAGTGGTCATGTCGAACTTGCCGGCGATAAACGCCAGCACCCGCGGTCGAGCGGTTCTTGATGATCGTGTAGTCGATGCCGTCGAGGTAGGGCCGGCCCTTCTTCCAGTAATCCGGGTTTCGCGCGACCTTGATCCGCTTCGTTCGGCTTGAACTCGACGAGTTTGAACGGGCCGGTGCCGATCGGCTGGCTGCGCATCTCGCGCGGCGGCACATGGCAGGGGTAGACCGGCGACCAGCCCGAAGCCAACAGCGCGATAAACGACGGCTGCGGCCGCTTCAGACGGAAGGCGACCTCGTGGTCGCCTTTGACGGTCACCTCTTCGAGGTTCTGGTACCAGGCCTTGCGCGGATTGAGGCGAAACTTCTCGCTCGACTTTGCCGAGCAGCAGTATCCCAGGTGCACTTGACGTCGTTGGCGGTAAAGGGCTTGCCGTCGTGCCATTTGACGCCGTCGTGCAGGCGGAAGCGCAGCTCGGTCTTGGACGAGTCCCACGACCACTCGGTCGCCAGATCCGGCACGATCGAGGCGAAGCTGGCTTGCGCCACGTGCTGATCGAACATGACGAGATTGTTGAAGAGGCCCATCGCCGGACCGAGCGCCGCAAACGTCACTTCCTCGTGGAGGGACAGGCTGGCCGGGCTGTCGAAATGATACATCCTCAGCGTACCGCCCGGCTTCTGCGCCAGCTGCCGCATCGGCGACGAGGATCGCGGCCAGTAATCCGCCGAGCCTCGCGAGCGTGCGAAGCCTTCGCGTCATTGGCTTTTCCTCATATGCGAATCCTCAGGTTCCGGCCGGCGGCACGAAGCAACGAATAAATCCGTTCGGCGTTCGGCACAGGATCGGTCGCCCATCCAGATTCTCGCGCCGCAGCACGGCGCGGATCCGGTACCACAACCCAGCGGGCGTCGCCGACTTCCCAGGAACGAATAAGAACCTCCCACTTGCCCTCCTTCATCCGAGCCTCCGCCGGCGCGCAGTCCTGCATCGTGCAGCACGACTTGCCATCCACGGTGGTTAGTGAGCGATACCAGAGCGGCTAGCGGGTCACTACCGTCATGCGCACGGCGCCGTCGCGATTGTCGCCGCGAAACCGATGCAGATGCCGATCGAGGCGCCTCACCCGGTCGCTCGCCAAGCCGGCCGAGGCGGGAGCGGCTACCGATCGAGCCACACGTCTTCCATGCGCCAGCCGTTGAAGCGGCTGTTGGTCATCGTCGTCAGCCCCTTGAGCTGCGGCTGCATGCAGGTGGCAAAGCGCGAATAGAGCAGCACCGGCCGCGAGGCGTCTTCCGCGAGCTTGCGCTCGACCTCCCAGACCAGCTTGCGGCGCTTCTCCGGATCGGCCTCCATCGATTGCCGGTCGATCAGCCGGTCGGTCTCCTCGTTGCAATAGCCGGTGTAGTTGCGGTCGGCGCCGCAGACATAGGTTTCGTAGAATTTCTGGTCGGGCTCGTCGAGACCGCCCTCGCTGACCGTGACCCCGACCGTGTAGTCCTTGCGCATGACCCGCGGGAACCAGTTGGCGGTGTCGATCGGCTCGAGCTCGCCGTCGATGTAGATCTCCCGCAACTGCGAGATCGCGATCACCGCCGCGTCGCGATAGCCGGCGACATTGCGGGTCGACACCTTGACCGCGAGCCGCTTGTCGGGCCCGTAGCCCAGCTTGCTGCATGATGTCGCGGGCCTGCGGCACGGTTCTTCGCCACGTCGGGACCATAGCCGGGCAAGCTGCTGCAGCACATCGGGCGGCATGCCCCAGACGCCGTCGGGCGGCGGCATGGATCGCGCCGCCGACCGCGCCCTGGCCCTCGGTCGAGGATGTCGATGAAGGCCTGGCGATCGAGGCTCAGCGCCATCGCCCGGCGCAATTCGAGATTGTCGAACGGCGGCGCCGCGCGGTTGATCAGCAGGTCGCGGCTGTTGTTGTCCATCACCACGTCGCACGTCGGCCTGCGGCGCCTGGCTGCTGCACATCCTTCAACAGCGGCATCGACAGCTGAGATCATGTCGAACTTGCCGGCGACGAACGCCAGCGATCCGCGTCGATGCGCTGGGGATGATCGTGGTATTCGATGCCGTCGAGATAGGGCCGGCCCGGCTTCCAGTAATCCGGGTTGCGCGCCACCGTGATGTGTTCGTTCGGCTTGAACTCGACGAATTTGAACGGGCCGGTGCCGATCGGATGGCTGCGCATCTCGCGCGGCGGCACGTGGCAGGGATAGACCGGCGACTGGCCCGAGGCGAGCAGCGCGATCAAGTAGGGCTGCGGCCGCTTCAGGTGGAAGGTGACCTCGTAGTCGCCGTTGGTGGTGATCTCGCTCGAGGTTGCGGTACCAGGATTTGCGCGGATTGATGCGGAACTTCTCGGCCGCCTTGCCGGCAGCAGCGTCCCAGGTGCATTTGACGTCCGCGGCGGTGAACGGCTTGCCGTCGTGCCATTTGACGCCCTGGCGCAGCGGAAGGTCAGCTGCGGTCCCGTCCTCGTCCCACGACCAGTCGCTGGCGAGATCGGGCACGATCGAGGCGAGGCTGTTCTGCGCCACGTGCTGGTCGAACAGCGACGAGGTTGTTGAACACCGCCCATCAGCGGCATGCCGGCCGCGATCGTCGACTCCTCGTGGATCGACATGCTCGCCGGGCTGGCAAAGCCGGGCATCTGCAAGATGCCGCCGGGCTTTGCGCGAGCGCCGTCTGGCCCGCGAGCGAGAGCGACAGAGCAGCCCGCCCGCCGCCGAATACACTCCGAAGCCCCTGCATCATCGGCCGTTGCCCTCCCTCGGCGTCCGCCCGAGGTTCGATCTGCTGCCGCGGGCCGCGGTTATTGCTGATGATAACAGGAAAAAACCGCGGGTGCTGTCTTTGGTCGCGAAACCTCATTTCGGCGCCGCAGCTCGATCACTGACGCGCCTCTCCCTCAGAGCAGGGAGAAAATTCGATGCGACGCGGAAAATCGCCCGTCCGATCGACCACAAGGCCATGCAGATCAAATAGTTAGACCGCCCAAGACAGGGTTCGGGCAGCAGGGAGGCGATTGGCGCTCCTGAGGGAGGCTGCAGGGAGAATTTGCGTCGGCATTTGGCGTCGTTCTGCGATGGATCGCTGTTGCGGAAAACACACGTTTTGATTTGACAAAATAACACATATCGGCTATAAATGCAAGCTCCCAAGACGGAGACGAGGTGCCAATGGCGGACAGCGAGCAGCGATTATCGGGTGGGCCCGGGCAGGCCGCCGCTGCACACCCGCTTCAAAGGGGGGTAGTCCGGTAGCCTCGGAACTTTTCTACTTGTCGAGCCACACGTCTTCCATGCGCCAGCCGTTGTAGATGCTGTTGGACATGATCGTCAGGCCCTTGACATAGGGCTGCCGGCAGTTTCCCGCCGGGGCGTAGAAGATGATCGGCCGCGCGCCGTCCTCCGCCAGCTTCCGCTCGATCTCCCACACCAGCGCCTTGCGCTTGTCCTGATTGGCTTCCATCGATTGCCGGTCGACCATTTTGTCGAGCTCGGGATTGCAGTATTTGTTGTAGTTGCCTTCCGCGCCGCAGACGTAGTTCTCGTAGAAGTTCTGGTCGGGCTCGTCGATGCCGTTGCCGGTCAAGTTGAGCGCCACGGTGTAATCCTTGCGGTTGAGCCTCGGGAACCACTGGGTCGTGTCGATCGGTCTCGAGCTCGCCGTCGATATAGATCTCCTTCAGCTGATCGATCAGGATCACCGCCGGGTCGCGAGAACGGCGGGATGTCGCGCGTCGACACCTTGACGCGCAAGCCGTTTGTCAGGTCCGTAGCCGAGCTGCTGCATGATCTCCGCGGGCTTCCTTGCGGTTCTTGGTCGACGTCGGGGCCATAGCCGGGCAGCGCGTGCAAGACCTCGGGCGGCATGCCCCACACGCCTTCCGGCGGCGGCAGCATGACGCCGCCGACATTGCCCTTTCCTTCGGTGATGATGTCGAGGAAGGCCTTGCGGTCGAGGCTCAGCGCCATCGCCCGCCGCAGATCCGGGTTGTCGAACGGCGCGGCATCGCGGTTGATGATCAGGTTGCGGCTGACATTGGTCGGGTTCAGCTCGCAGACACGCCTGCGGCGACTGGCTTGTTGATATCGCCGCGTCAGCGGCACCGTCAGGCCGCCGAAGGTGATGTCGAACTTGCCGGAAACGAAGGTCAGCACCGCCGTCGACATGTTGCGGATGATCGTATACTCGATGCCGTCGAGATAAGGCCGGCCCGGTTTCCAGTAATCGGGGTTGCGCGTCAGCTTGATCGATCTCGTTCGGCTTGAACTCGACAAATTTGAACGGGCCGGTGCCGATCGGATGCTGGCGCATCTCGCGCGGCGGCACGTGGCACGGGTAGACCGGCGAGAACCCGGAGGCGAGCAGCGCGATGAAGGCGGGCTGCGGCCGCTTCAGACTGAAACGTCGCCTCGTAGTCGCCGTTGGTGGTGACCTCCTCGAGGTTGCGGTACCAGGCCTTGCGCGGATTGATGCGCAAGCTTCTCGCTCGCCTTGCCCTGCAGCAGGTCCCAGGTGCATTTGACGTCGCTGGCGGTGAACGGCTTGCCGTCATGCCATTTGACGCCCTCGTGCAATTTGAAGGTCAGCCGGGTGCCGTCCTCGTCCCACGTCCAGCTGTTGGCCAGATCGGGCACGATCGACTGCATGCTGTTCTGCTTTACGTGCTGGTCGTACATGACGAGGTTGTTGAACACCGCCATCGCCGGGCGCAGCGCGAAGACCGTGACCTCTTCGTGGATCGACATGCTGGCCGGGCTGTCGATCGAATAGGACTTCAGTACGCCGCCCTGTTTCTCGGCCTTGGCCGGCACAGCGCCGAGCATCGCCGCCAGTACGACGGCCCCGACTATGCGTGGGTCACGATTCATCTGCGTTCCCTCCCTTGATGTTCGGATTTGCCTATTTGTCGAGCCAGACGTCTTCGAAGCGCCAGCCGTTGAACAGGCTGTTGACCATGATCGTCAAGCCTTTGACCCGCGGCAGCCAGCAGCTTGCCGCGCGCGTGTAAAAGATCACCGGACGGACCATTTCCTCGGCCAGCATGCGCTCGATCTGCCAAACCAGTTCGCGACGCTTCGCCGTGTCCGCCTCGATCGATTGCCGATCGACCAGTTTGTCAAATTCCGGATTGCAATATCCGGTGTAATTACGCTCGGCACCGCACACGTAGTTCTCGTAGAACATCTGGTCGGGGTCGTCGAGCGCGGTCTCGGTGACCGTGAAGCCGACGGAATAGTCCCGGCGGATCACTTTGGGAAACCAATTGGCGGTCTCGATCGGCTCGAGCTGGCCGTCGATATAGATCTCCTTCAACTGATCGATCATCAGTACCGCCGAGTCGCGATAGGCCGCGACGTTGCGCGTCGATACCGTCACCGCGCAGCCGTTTGGTCGGGCCATAGCCGAGCTTTTCCATCAGCGCGCGAGCCTGCCCGCGGTTCGACTGCACGTCTGCCGCATAGACGGGGATGCTCATCAGCACGCTCCGGCGGCATGCCCCACACGCCCTCCGGCGGCGGCAGCATCGCGCCGCCGATCGCCCCTGGCCCTCGGTCAGAATGTCGACAAAGGCCTTCCGATCGAGGCTCAGCGCCATCGCCCGCCGCAGATCGGCATTGTCGAACGGCGGCTTATCGCGGTTGACGATCATCGTCCGGCTGCCATTGTCCAGCACCAGCTCGCAGATCGCCTGCGGCACCTGGCTCTTGACATCCTTCAGTAACGGGATCGACACCCCGAACGGAAAGGTCATGTCGAACTTGCCGGCGGCGAATGCCAGCATCTGCGGTCGACGGTTGGGGATGATCGAATATTCGATGCCGTCGAGGTAAGGGCGGCCCGGTTTCCAGTAATCCGGGTTGCGCGTCACCTTGATGGATTCGTTCGGCTTGAACTCGACGAATTTGAACGGGCCGGTGCCGATCGGATGCTGCCGCATCTGCGCGGGCGACACGTGGCATGGGTAAACCGGCGACGCCCCGGACGCCAGCAGCGCCAGCAATGAAGGCTGCGGCCGCTGCAGATGAAAGGTGACTTCGTTGTCGCCATTGACGGTGACCTCGGCCAGGTTGCGGTACCAGCTCTTGCGCGGATTGACCCGCAGCTTCTCGCTCGACCTGCCGGCCAGCGTGTCCCAGGTGCATTTGACGTCCTTCGCGGTAAACGGCGTGCCGTCGTGCCACTTGACGCCCGGTGCGCAGACGAAAGGTGAGCGCGGTCTTGTCCTCGTCCCACGACCAGCTCTCGGCGAGATCCGGCCGGATCGACTCGAAGGTATTTTGCGCAACATGCTGATCGAAGAGGACGAGGTTGTTGAAGACGGCCATCATCGGGGTGACGGCGATGCGCGTCGCCTCTTCGTGTATCGACATGCTCGCCGGGCTGTTGCCGATCGGCATCCGCAAGACGCCGCCCGGCTTTTGCGCCGATGCCGGCTGCGCCGTGAACACAGCAGTGAGCAGCCCGGCCGCCATAAAATGCCCTCGAAGCCCCGCATCATCGGCGTTGCCCTCCCTGGAGTCCGCCCGAGCTCGATCGCTGCCGCGCGGGCACGCTGCTGTCGCTGAGCATAACAGGAAAGAGGGCCCGGAGGTGATCCGCACCCGGCGCGACGCCGCCTGGTAACCGGCACCTCTCCTCAGAGCAGGGACAAAATTCGATGCAACACCGGAAAATCGCCCTGGCCGATCGACGATAAGGCCATGCAGATCAAATAGTTAGACGCCCAAGACCGGGTTCGGGCAGCGGGGAGCCGCTTGCGCATTCCTGAGGGAGGCTGCAGGGAGAATTTGCGTCGACATTCGACACCGCTTTCGATCGATCCGCTGTTGTCGAAACACACACGTTATGAGTTGACAAAATAGCACAGACCGGCTATAAATCGCAAGCACCAAAGACGGAGAGGAGTGCCAATGGCGGACAGCGACAGCGAATATCGGGTGGGGCCGGGCGGGCCGGCGCTGCACACCCGCTTCCGGAAAGGGTAATTCGGTAACCCGGCGGGCGTAGAAGCGGTGCGCCGCCGGCAGTCAACGCGTTACTGGCACCTCGCCGGGCGCCTCGGCACAAACGCCTAGGTATCACGCCATTAGTGGCGATTCTAGGACCTGGCGTCCGAGGTCTGCAGCCTCACGGGTGCTGGCGCAGCGGCGGGTCATTTCAGCCCAGCGATCGCCACTGTTTGTCGAGCCAGACGTCTTCGAAGCGCCAGCCGTTGTAGATGCTGTTGACCATGATGGTCAGCCCCTTGACCTGCGGGCTGCCGGCAGGTCGCGCCGCGCGGGTAGAAGATGACCGGCCGGGCGCCGTCCTCGGCCAGCCGCCGTTCGATCTCCCACACCAGCTGCTTGCGCTTTTCCTGGTCGGACTCCATCGATTGCCGGTCGACCAGCTTGTCGACCTCGGGACTGCAATAGCCGGTATAATTGCGCTCCGCGCCGCACACATAGTTCTCGTAGAACTGCTGGTCGGGGTCGTCGACGCCGCTCTCGCTGACATTGAGGCCGACGGTGAAGTCCTTGCGCATGATCCTCGGATACCATTGCGTGGTGTCGACCGGTTCGAGCTCCGCCGTCGATATAGATCTCCTTCAACTGGTCGATCAGGATCACCGCCGGATCGCGATAGGCGGGATGTTGCGCGTCGACACCGTGACCGCGAGCCGTTTGTCGGGCCCGTAGCCGAGCTTCTGCATGATCTTGCGCGCCTCGGCGCGGTTCTTCGCCACATCGGGATCATAGCCGGGCAGTGTCTTGCAGCATCTCCGGCGGCATGCCCCACACCCCTTCGGGCGGCGGCAGCATGGTCCCGCCGATATCGCCCTGCCCCTCGGTGATGATGTCGATAAAGGCCTTGCGGTCCAGGGTCAGCGCCATCGCCCGCCGCAGATCGGGATTGTCGAAGGGCGGCTTGTCCGCGGTTGATGATCAGCGTGCGGTTGACGTTTGTCGGCGTCACCTCGCAGATCGCCTGCGGCGCCTGGCTCTTGATATCCTTCAACGATCGGGATCGTCACGCCGTGGGGCGAGGTACAGGTCGAACTTGCCGGCGACGAACGCCAGGTTGCGCGTCGACACGTCTCTGATGATCGTCCATTCGATGCCGTCGAGATAGGGCCGGCCCGTCTTTCCAGTAATCCGGATTTCTGGTCACCTGGATCACCTCGTTCGGCTTGAACTCGACGAATTTGAACGGGCCGGTGCCGATCGGATGGCTGCGCATGTCGCGCGGCGCGACATGGCAGGGATAGATCGGCGACCAGCCGGAGGCCAGCAGCGCGAGCAGCGCGGGCTGCGGCCGCTTCAGGCGGAAGGTGACCTCGTAATCGCCGTTCGTGGTCACCTCCTCGAGGTTGCTGTACCAGGATTTGCGCGGATTGATGCGAAGCTTCTCGCTCGCCTTGCCGGTCAGCAGGTCCCAGGTGCATTTGACGTCCTGCGGCGGTGAACGGCTTGCCGTCGTGCCATTTGACGCCCTGGCGCAGCGGGAAGGTCAGCTCGGTGCCTTCCTCGTTCCACGACCAGCCGGTCGCCAGGTCCGGGACGATCGATTGCAGGCTGTTTTGCGCCACGTCCTGCTCGTACATGACGAGGTTGTTGAAGACCCCCATCATCGGCCGCAGCGCCGCGCCGTCGATTCCTCGAGGAGCGACATGCTCGCCGGGCTGTCGAAATGCGAGAGCCTGAGAACGCCGCCTTGCTTTTGGGCCAGCGCCGGCCCGCCTGCGGCTATCAGCGATCAGCACCGCGGGAATGGCGCCCACGATCCGAGACTTCCTCGTTCATTCGCGCGTTTCTCCTTCTCTTCGCACAACTATTTGTCGAGCCAGACGTCTTCCATGCGCCAGCCGTTGTAGATGCTGTTGGTCATCAGCGTCAGGTCCTTGACCCAGGGCTGCCAGCAGAGCGCGCCGGCCGGGTAGAAGAGCACCGGGCGCACACGCCGCCTCGGCGAGCATACGCTCGATCTGCCACACCAGCTGCTTGCGCTTTTCCGGGTCGGCCTCCATCGATTGCTGGTCAACCAGCTTGTCGAGCTCGGGGTTGCAGTATCCGGCATAGTTGCGCAGCGCGCCGCACACGTAATTCTCGTAGAACATCTGGTCGGGATCGTCGACGCCGCTCTCTATCGGCACCGCGCCGACGGTGTAGTCTTTGCGCGCCATCTTTGGATACCAAAGCGCGGTGTCGACGAGATCCGAGCTCGGCGTCGATATAGATTTCCTTCAAGTGCGAGATCAGGATCACCGCGTAGTCGCGCCAGCCCGGGAAAGTTGCGGGTCGATAGCTTGATCGCAAGCCGCTTGTCCGGCCCATAGCCGAGCTTTTCCATGATCTTGCGCGCCTCGGCGCGGTTCTTCGCGACATCGGGACCGTAGCCGGGCAGCGTTTGCAGCATCTCCGGCGGCATGCCCCAGACGCCCTTCGGGCGGCGGCAGCATGTTGCCGCCGATATCGCCCTGCCCTTCGTTGATGATGTCGATGAAGGCTTGGCGATCGAGGCTGAGACGCCATCGCCCGGCGCAGCTCCGGATTGTCGAAGGGCGGAGCTGGTCGCGGTTGACCAGCATCGTGCGGCGGCACGTTGCCGGCGTTGACCTCGCAGATCGCCTGCGGCGCCTGCTCTTGAAATCCTTCAGCGTCGGGATCGTCACGTCCAAGCGGGATCATGTCGAACCTGCCGGCGAAGAAGGCCAGGTTGCGCGGTCGCGGCTTCGCGCATGATCGTGCTATTCGATGCCGTCGAGATAGGGCCGGCCCGGCTTCCAGTAATCCGGGTTCTGCGTCACCTTGATCGTACTCGTTCGGCTTGAACTCGACGAATTTGAACGGGCCGGTGCCGATCGGATGGCTGCGCATCTCGCGCGGCGACACGTGGCAGGGATAGACCGGCGACCAGCCGGAGGCCAGCAGCGTCGAGAAGAGCCGGCTGCGGCCGCTTCAGATGGAAGGTGACCTCGTAATCGCCGTTGGTGGTCACCTCTGTCGAGGTTGCTGTACCAGGATTTGCGCGGATTGACGCGCAGCTTCTCGCTCGCCTTGCCCGGTCAGCAGGTCCCAGGTGCATTTGACGTCCGCGGCGGTGAACGGCTTGCCGTCGTGCCATTTGACGCCCTGGCGCAGCGGGAAGGTCAGCTCGGTGCCGTCCTCGCTCCACGACCAGCTCGGTCGCCAGATCGGGCACGATCGACTCGCAGGCTGTTCTGCGCGCACGTGCTGGTCGTAGCACGACGAGGTTGTTGAACACGCCCATCATCGGCTGCATCGCCGACGCGCGTCGCCTCCTCGAGGATCGACATGCTGGCCGGGCTGTCGAAATGCGAGCAGCCTGAGGACACCGCCCGCCTTTGCTGGCGCCAGCGCCGGCCTCGCCATCGCGACCAGCACGGCGATCAGTGGCGCCGCCGGCGAGCACTGTCACCGGTCATCCGCAGACTGCCATTGCTTACCCACTTTTGGCGAGCCGTGTCTCATCCTCTGTCTGCAAGCACAGCTATTTGTCGAGCCAGACGTCTTCCATGCGCCAGCCGTTGTAGATGCTGTTGACCATCATGCGTCAGCCCCTTGACCTACGGGCTGCCGGCAGGTCGCCTGGCGCGGAGTAGAAGATGACCGGCCGGGCGCCGTCCTCGGCCAGCCTGCGTTCGATCTGCCACACCAGCTGCTTGCGCTTTCCTGGTCGGCCTCCATCGATTGCTGGTCGATCAGCTTGTCGACCTCCGGATTGCAGTAGCCGGTATAGTTGCGCTCCGCACCGCACGACGTAATTCTCGTAGAACTGCTGGTCGGGGTCGTCGACCGCTGCTCTCGCTGACATTGAGCGCCGACAGTGAAGTCCTTGCGCACGATCTTCGGATACCATAGCGCGGTGTCGACCGTGTCGAGCTCGCCGTCGATATAGATCTCCTTCAACTGGTCGATCAGGATCACCGCCGGATCGCGGTAGCCGGAGATGTTGCGCGTCGATACCTTGACCGCGAGCCGCTTGTCCGGGCCCGTAGCCGAGCTTCTCCATGATCTTGCGCGCCTCGGCGCGGTTCTTCGCGACATCGGGATCATAGCCGGGCAGCGTCTTGCAGCATCTCCGGCGGCATGCCCCAGACGCCCTTCGGGCGGCGGCAGCATCGTCGCCGCCGATATCGCCCTGCCCTCGGTGAGGATGTCGATGAAGGCCTTGCGGTCGAGGCTCAGCGCCATCGCCCGGCGCAGATCGGGATTGTCGAAGGGCGGCTTGTCGCGGTTGACGAGCAGCGTGCGCGTTGCACGTTGTCCGGCGCTCACCTCGCAGATCGCCTGCGGCGCCTGGCTCTTGAAATCCTTCAGCAGTCGGGATCGTCACGCTCGTAAGGCGAGGTCATGTCGAACTTGCCGGCGACAAAGGCCGAGGTTGCGCGGTCGCGCGGTTTCGCGATGATCGTGTATTCGATGCCGTCGAGATAGGGCCGGCCCGGCTTCCAGTAATCCGGGTTGCTGCGTCACCTTGATGTACTCGTTCGGCTTGAACTCGACGAATTTGAACGGGCCGGTGCCGATCGGATGCTGGCGCATCTCGCGCGGCGCGACATGGCAGGGATAGACCGGCGACCAGCCGGAGGCGAGCAGCGCCAGAAGGCCGGCTGCGGCCGCTTCAGGTGGAAGGTGACCTCGAAGTCGCCGTTCGGTGGTCACCTCGTCGAGGTTGCTGTACCAGGACTTGCGCGGATTGATGCGCAGCTTGTCGCTGCCTTGCCGAGCAGCAGGTCCCAGGTGCATTTGACGTCGGCGGCGGTGAACGGCTTGCCGTCATGCCATTTGACGCCCTGGCGCAGCGTGAAGGTCAGCTCGGTGCCGTCCTCGCTCCACGACCAGCTCGTGGCCAGATCCGGCACGATCGATCTCGCATGCTGTTCTGCGCGCACGTGCTGGTCGTAGATGCACCAGGTTGTTGAACACGCCATCATCGGCTGCAGTGCGAGCGCGCGTCGACTCCTCCATGGATCGACATGCTGGCCGGGCTGTCGAAATGCGTAGAGCCTGAGGACGCCGCCCGCCTTCTGGGCCAACGCCGGCGCTGCCGCCGCGCCAGCGCGATCAGCAACGCGCTCGACGGCTAGTCGCGATCCGCAGCATTCTGACCCATGCGCAGTTCTCTGCCTCTGGCCGAAGCCCGCTATTTGTCGAGCCAGACGTCTTCCATGCGCGATTGCCGTTGAAGATGCTGTTGACCATGATGCGTCAGCCCCTTGACGTAGGGCTGCCAGCAGGTTCCGCCGCGCGGTATAGAAGATGATCGGCCGGGCGCCGTCCTCGGCCAGCTTGCGTTCGATCGCCCACACCAGCTGCTTGCGCCGCTCCTGGTCGGCCTCGATCGACTGCTGCTCGATCAGCTTGTCCACCTCCGGGTTGCAGTAGCCGTTCCAGTTCAGGCTCGACGCCGCAGCCGTAAAGCAGGTAGAGGATCTGGTCGGGGTCGGGCCCGCTGGCCCGCGAGGTTGAGGCCGACGGTGTAGTCCTTGCGCATGATCTTGGGAAACCAGTTGGTGGTGTCGATCGTCTCGAGCTCGCCGTCGATGTAGACCTCCTTCAGCTGGTCGATCAGGATCACCGCCGGATCGCGGAAGTACGGCAGGTCGCGCGTCGTCACCTTGATCTTGAGCCGGTTGTCGGGCCCGTAGCCGAGCTTCTCCATGATCTGGCGGGCTTGCGCGCGGTTTTTCTGCACGTCGGGATCGTAGCCCGGCAGCTCCTTGCAGCATCTCCGGCGGCATGCCCCATAACCCGTCGGGCGGCGGCTGCATGACGCCGCCGATGTCGCCCTGTGCCCTCGGTGATGATGTCGATGAACGCCTTGCGGTCGAGGCTCAGCGCCATCGCCCGCCGCAGATCGGGGTTGTCGAAGGGCGGCTTGTCGCGGTTGACGATCAGGTTGCGGTTGATGCCGCCGCGGCGTCAGCTCGCAGATCGCCTGCGGCATCTGGCTCTTCGACGTCCTTCAGCAGCGGCACCGTCAGGCTGTACGGGAAGGTCATGTCGAACTTGCCGGCAACGAATGCCAATGATCGCCGTCGACAGGTTGCGTGATGATCGTATACTCGATGCCGTCGAGATAAGGCCGGCCCGGTCTTCCAGTAATCCGGGTTGCGCGTCACCTTGATGTACTCGTTCGGCTTGAACTCGACGAATTTGAACGGGCCGGTGCCGATCGGATGCTGGCGCATCTCGCGCGGCGGCACGTGGCAGGGATAGATCGGCGAGAACCCGGAGGCGAGCAGCGTCGAGAAAGGCCGGCTGCGGCCGCTTCAGATGAAAGGTGACCTCGTAATCGCCGTTCGTGGTGACCTGCTCGAGGTTGCTGGTACCAGGATTTGCGGGGATTGACGCGCAGCTTCTCGCTCGACTTGCCGGTCAGCAGGTCCCAGGTGCACTTGACGTCCTTGGCGGTGAACGGCTTGCCGTCATGCCATTTGACGCCCTGGCGCAGCGGGAAGGTCAGCTCGGTCCCGTCCTCGTTCCACGACCAGCCGGTCGCCAGATCGGGCACGATCGACTGCAGGCTGTTCTGCTGCACGTGCTGGTCGAACATGACGAGGTTGTTGAACACCCCATCATCGGCCCTCGGCGAAGACCGTCGCTTCCTCGTGGATCGACATGCTCGCCGGGCTGTCGCGGTGTGTACATCCTCAGGATGCCGCCCTGCTTCTGGGCCGAAGCCGGTGCCGCCAGCCGACATCGCGACCAGCAACGCACTGCACGCTGCCGCAATACGCAGCCGTGACATGCTCATTTCGCTCGCTCGCCCGCCGCGTCTATTTGTCGAGCCAGATGTCTTCCGCGGCGATTGCCGCTGAAGATGCTGTTGACCATGATCGTCAGCCCCTTGACATGGGGCTGCCAGCAGGTCCCGCCGCGGCGAATAAAAGATGATCGGCCGGGCGCCGTCCTCGGCCAGCTTGCGTTCGATCTGCCCACACCAGCTGCTTGCGCCGTTCCTCGTCGGCCTCGATCGATTGCTGCTCGATCAGCTTGTCCACCTCCGGCGCTGCAATAGCCGTTATAGTTCAGATCGCCGCCGCATCCGTAAAGCAGGTAGAGGTTCTGGTCGGGGTCGGGCCCGCTGCCGGCGAGGTTGAGGCCGACGGTGTAGTCCTTGCGCATGACCTTGGGCAGCCAGTTGGTGGTGTCGATCGTTTCGAGCTCGCCGTCGATATAGACCTCCTTCAGCTGGTCGATCAGGATCACCGCCGGATCGCGGAAGTACGGGAGATCGCGCGTCGTCACCTTGATCTGCAGCCGGTTATCGGGCCCGTAGCCGAGCTTCTCCATGATCTGGCGGGCTTGCGCGCGGTTCTTCTGCACGTCGGGATCATAGCCCGGCAGCGTCTTCAGCATATCCGGCGGCATGCCCCATGATCCCGTCGGGCGGCGGCTGCATGACGCCGCCGATGTCGCCCTGTCCCTCGGTGATGATGTCGATGAACGCCTTGCGGTCGAGGCTCAGCGCCATCGCCCGCCGCAGATCGGGGTTGTCGAAGGGCGGCTTGTCGCGGTTGACGATCAGGTTGCGGTTGATGCTGCCCGGCGTCAGCTCGCAGATCGCCTGCGGCATCTGGCTCTTCGACGTCCTTCAGCAGCGGGACCGTGAGGCTATACGGGAAGGTCATGTCGAACTTGCCGGCGACGAACGCCAATGTCGCCGTCGACAGATTGCGTGATGATCGTATACTCGATGCCGTCGAGATAAGGCCGGCCCGGCTTCCAGTAATCCGGGTTTCGCGTCACCTTGATGTACTCGTTCGGCTTGAACTCGACGAATTTGAACGGGCCGGTGCCGATCGGATGGCTGCGCATCTCGCGCGGCGGCACATGGCAGGGATAGATCGGCGAGATACCCGGAGGCGAGCAGCGTCGAGAAAGGCCGGCTGCGGCCGCTTCAGATGAAAGGTGACCTCGTAATCGCCGTTGGTGGTGACCTGCTCGAGGTTCCGGTACCAGGATTTGCGGGGATTGACGCGCAGCTTCGTCGCTCGACTTGCCGGTCAGCAGGTCCCAGGTGCACTGGACGTCCTTGGCGGTGAACGGCTTGCCGTCGTGCCATTTGACGCCTTGGCGCAGCGGGAAGGTCAGCTCGGTCCCGTCCTCGTTCCACGACCAGCCGGTCGCCAGATCGGGCACGATCGACTGCGAGGCTGTTCTGCGTCACATGCTGGTCGAACATGACCAGATTGTTGAACACCCCCATCATCGGCCCTCGGCGAAGACCGTCGCTTCCTCGTGGATCGACATGCTCGCCGGGCTGTCGGGGTGTACATTCTGAGGACGCCGCCCTGCTTCTGGGCGAACGCCGTGCCGCCGGCCGACATCGCGACCAGCAGCGCGCTCGCCGCTACGGCGGCACGCAGATTGCGCGTCATTTCGTTGCCTCCTGTTTCATTCGCTGCGCCACGTCCCTTGCCGGCGCATTTATTTGTCGAGCCAGACGTCTTCCATGCGCCAGCCGTTGAAGATGCTGTTGACCATGATCGTCAGCCCCTTGACCTAGGGCTGCCAGCAGGTTCGCGCCGCGGTCGTAGAAGATGATCGGCCGGGCGCCGTCCTCGGCCAGCCTGCGCTCGATCTGCCCACACGCAGCTGCTTGCGCTGTTCCTGGTCGGCCTCGATCGATTGCTGCTCGATCAGCTTGTCGACTCTCGGGGTTGCAGTAGCCGTTGTAGTTGCAGACTCGCCGCCGCAGCCGTAAATCAGTCGTAGAGCATCGGGTCGGGGTCGTCGGCCCGCTGGTCCGGCAGGTTGAGGCCGACGGTGTAGTCCTTGCGCGCTGACCTTGGGAAACCAGTGCGGCGGTGTCGATCGTCTCGAGCTCGCCGTCGATGTAGACCTCCTTCAGCTGGTCGATCAGGATCACCGCCGGATCGCGGAAGTACGGCAGGTCGCGCGTCGTCACCTTGATCTTCAGCCGGTTGTCGGGCCCGTAGCCGAGCTTCTGCATGATCTGGCGGGCCTGCGTCGCGGTTTTTCTGCACGTCGGGATCGTAGCCCGGCAGCTTCTTCAGCATCTCCGGCGGCATGCCCCATAGGCCGTCGGGCGGCGGCTGCATGACGCCGCCGATGTCGCCCTGCCCTCGGTCGATGATGTCGATGAACGCCTGGCGGTCGAGGCTCAGCGCCATCGCCCGCCGCAGATCGGGGTTGTCGAAGGGCGGCTTGTCGCGGTTGACGATCAGGTTGCGGTTGACGCCGCCGCGGCGTCATCTCGCAGATCGCCTGCGGCATCTGGCTCTTGCACGTCCTTCAGCAGCGGCATCGTCAGGCTGTACGGGAAGGTCATGTCGAACTTGCCGGCGACAAAGGCCAGGATCGCCGTCGACGCGGTTGCGTGATGATCGTGTATTCGATGCCGTCGAGATAAGGCCGCGCCGGTCTTCCAGTAATCCGGGTTGCGCGTCACCTTGATGTACTCGTTCGGCTTGAACTCGACGAATTTGAACGGGCCGGTGCCGATCGGATGCTGGCGCATCTCGCGCGGCGAGCACGTGGCAGGGATAGATCGGCGAGAAGCCGGAGGCGAGCAGCGTCGAGAAAGGCCGGCTGCGGCCGCTTCAGGTGGAAGGTGACCTCGTAGTCGCCGTTGGTGGTCACCTCGGTCGAGGTTGCGGTACCAGGATTTGCGCGGATTGACGCGCAGCTTGCTCGTCGACTTTGCCGGTCAGCAGGTCCCAGGTGCATTTGACGTCCTGCGGCGGTGAACGGCTTGCCGTCGTGCCATTTGACGCCCTGGCGCAGCGGAAGGTCAGCTCGGTGCCGTCCTCGTTCCACGACCAGCCGGTCGCCAGATCGGGCACGATCGATTGCGAGGCTGTTCTGCTTGCACGTGCTGGTCGAACATGACGAGGTTGTTGAACACCCCCATCATCGGCCGCTCGGCCGACGACCGTCGCTTCCTCGTGGATCGACATGCTCGCCGGGCTGTCGGGATGTACATGCCTGCAGGATGCCGCCCTGCCTTCTGGGCCGACGCCGTGCCGGCCAGCGGTCATCGCGACCAGCAGCGCAGCTCGACCGCGACGGCGGTCACGCAGCATGTCCGCTTCATTGTCAGCTTGCCGCCTCGTCGCGTTCGGTCTATTTGTCGAGCCAGACGTCTTCCATGCGCCAGCCGTTGAAGATGCTGTTGACCATGATCGTCAGCCCCTTGACATAGGGCTGCCAGCAGGTCGCCGCCGCGGGCGTAGAAGATGATCGGCCGGGCGCCGTCCTCGGCCAGCTTCCGTTCGATCTCCCACACCAGCTGCTTGCGCTGTTCCTGGTCGGCCTCGATCGACTGCCGCTCGATCAGCTTGTCGACCTCCGGACTGCAATAGCCGTTATAGTTCAGCTCGCCGCCGCATCCGTAAAGCAGCGTAGAGGTTCTGGTCGGGGTCGGGCCCGCTGCCGGCGAGGTTGAGGCCGACGATGTAGTCCTTGCGCATGACCTTGGGAAACCAGTTGGTGGTGTCGATCGTTTCGAGCTCGCCGTCGATATAGACCTCCTTCAGCTGGTCGATCAGGATCACCGCCGGATCGCGGAAGTACGGGAGGTCGCGCGCCGTCACCTTGATCTTGAGCCGGTTATCGGGGCCATAGCCGAGCTTCTGCATGATCTGCGCGGGCCTGCGCGCGGTTCTTCTGCACGTCGGGATCATAGCCCGGCAGCGTCTTGCAGCACATCCGGCGGCATGCCCCATGAGCCCGCCGGGCGGCGGCTGCATGACGCCGCCGATGTCGCCCTGCCCTTCGGTGATGATGTCGATGAACGCCTTGCGGTCGAGGCTCAGCGCCATCGCCCGCCGCAAATCGGGGTTGTCGAAGGGCGGCTTGTCGCGGTTGACGATCAGGTTGCGGTTGACGCTGCCCGGCGTCAGTCTCGCAGATCGCCTGCGGCATCTGGCTCTTCGACGTCCTTCAGCAGCGGGACCGTGACGCTATACGGGAAGGTCATGTCGAACTTGCCGGCGACGAACGCCAATGATCGCCGTCGACAGGTTCTTGATGATCGTATACTCGATGCCGTCGAGATAAGGCCGGTCCGGTCTTCCAGTAATCCGGGTTTCGCGTCACCTTGATGTACTCGTTCGGCTTGAACTCGACGAATTTGAACGGGCCGGTGCCGATCGGATGGCTGCGCATGTCGCGCGGCCGGCACATGGCAGGGATAGATCGGCGAGAACCCGAGGCGAGCAGCGCGAGAAACGCCGGCTGCGGCCGCTTCAGATGAAAGGTGACCTCGTAATCGCCGTTGGTGGTGACCTGCTCGAGGTTGCGGTACCAGGATTTGCGGGGATTGACGCGCAGCTTCTCGCTCGACTTGCCGGTCAGCAGGTCCCAGGTGCACTTGACGTCCTTGGCGGTGAACGGCTTGCCGTCGTGCCATTTGACGCCCTGGCGCAGCGGGAAGGTCAGCTCGGTCCCGTCCTCGTTCCACGACCAGCCGGTCGCCAGATCGGGCACGATCGATTGCGAGGCTGTTCTGCTTGCACATGCTGGTCGAACATGACGAGGTTGTTGAACACCCCATCATCGGCCCTCGGCGAAGACCGTCGCTTCCTCGTGGATCGACATGCTCGCCGGGCTGTCGGGACTGTACATTCTGCAGAATGCCGCCCTGCTTCTGGGCGAAAGCCGGTGCCGCCGGCCGACATCGCGACCAGCAGCGCACCGCCGCTACGGCGGCACGCAGATTGAGCGTCATTTCCTTGCCTCCCTGTCATCTCACTCGTCGGCGCCATCGGCCCTGTGCCGGCGCCATTATTTGTCGAGCCAGACGTCTTCCATGCGCCAGCCGTTGTAGATGCTGTTGACCATGATCGTCAGCCCCTTGACCTGGGGTCCCAGCAGATCCCGCCGCGGTTGAAGTAGATGAGCGGCTTGGCGTCGTCCTCGGCCAGCTGCCGCTCGATCTCCCAGACGAGCTGTTTGCGCTTTTCCTGGTCCGGCTTCCATCGACTGCTGCTCGATCAGCTTGTCGATCTCGGGGTTGCAATAGCCGTTGTAGTTGCCGACCCCGCCGCACGCGTAATTCTCGTAGAGCATCGCATCGGGGTCGTCGACCAGCGTGCCGGTCAGGTTGAGTGCCACGGTGTAGTCCTTGCGCTGCACCTTGGGATACCACTGCGGCGGTGTCGATCGGCTCGAGCTCGCCCTCGATATAGATCTCCTTCAGCTGGTCGATCAGGATCACCGCCGGGTCGCGATAGGGCGGCACGTCGCGCGTCGTCACCTTGATGTTCAGCCGCTTGTCGGGCCCATAGCCGAGCTTCTTCATGATCTCGCGGGCCTTGTCGCGGTTGGCTCGCCACGTCCGGCCCGTAGCCGGGCAGCTTTTCGAGCATCTCCAGCGGCATGCCCCATTGGCCGCCGGGCGGCGGCTGCATCGCCGCGCCGCGGAAGCCCTGCCCGTCGGTCAGGATGTCGATAAACGCCTGGCGGTCGAGCGCCAGCGCCATCGCCCGGCGCAGCTCGGGATTATCGAAGGGCGGCTTCTCGCGGTTGATGATCAGGTTGGTGCTGACGCTGCCCGGCGGCATCTCGCAGATCGCATCGGGCCGCTGCTTCTGCAGATCGCGCGTCAGCGGGATCGTCAGCGTGCCGGCGAAGGTCAGTTCGTACTTGCCGGCGACAAAGGCGAGGATCGCGGTCGAGCGGTTGCGCGATGATCGTGTACTCGATCGCCGTCGAGATAGGGCCGGCCCGGCTTCCAGTAATCCGGGTTCCGCGCCACCTTGATGCGACTCGTTGGGCTTGAACTCGACGAATTTGAACGGGCCGGTGCCGATCGGATGCTGGCGCATCTCGCGCCGGCGAGACATGGCAGGGATAGACCGGCGACATGCCCGAGGCGAGCAGTGCGAGAAACGCCGGCTGCGGCCGCTTCAGGACGAAGGTCACCTCGTAATCGCCGTTGGTGGACGACCTCGGCGAGGTTGCTGTACCAGGCCTTGCGCGGGTTGACGCGCAGCTTCTCGGCGCTCTTGCCCTGCACCAGGTCCCAGGTGCATTTGACGTCGGCGGCGGTGAACGGCTTGCCGTCGTGCCATTTGACGCCCTGGCGCAGATGGAAGGTCAGCTCGGTGCCGTCCTCGTCCCACGACCAGTCGGTGGCGAGATCGGGCACGATCGACGTCGAGGCTGTTCTGCTGCACGTGCTGGTCGAACAGGACGAGGTTGTTGAACACCGCCATCATCGGCCGCTCGGCGACGACGGTCGTCTTCCTCGTGGATCGACATGCTGGCCGGGCTGTCGATCATGTATTGCCTGAGAACGCCGCCCTGCTTTCTGGGCGAGCGCCGGGCCGCGCAGCGATATCGCGACCAGCAGCGCACCGGCGGCTACGCGCGGCACGAAGATCGCGCGTCATCTCCTTTCCTCCCTGATTGTCGTTCGATCGCGCGCCGTCGGTGCTGGCGTCGCGTAGTCTATTTGTCGAGCCAGACGTCTTCCATGCGCCAGCCGTTGTAGATGCTGTTGACCATGATGGTCAGCCCCTTGACCTGGGGTCGCCAGCAGATCCCGCCGCGGTTGAAGTAGATGATCGGCCGGGCGCCGTCCTCGGCCAGCTGTCCGTTCGATCTCCCACACCAGCTGCTTGCGCTTTTGCCTGGTCGGCTTCGATCGATTGCTGATCGATCAGCTTGTCGACCTCGGGATTGCAATAGCCGTTGTAGTTGCCGACTCCGCGCCGCACGCGTAATTCTCGTAGAAGCATCGGATCGGGGTCGTCGACCAGCGTGCCGGTGAGGTTGAGCGCCGACGGTGTAGTCCTTGCGCTGACCTTGGGATACCAGTTGCGTCGGTGTCGATCGGCTCGAGCTCGCCGTCGATATAGATCTCCTTCAGCTGGTCGATCAGGATCACCGCCGGATCGCGATAGGTGCGGCGATATCGCGCGTCGACACCTTGATCTTCAGCCGGCTTGATCGGGCCCATAGCCGAGCTTCTGCATGATCTCGCGGGCCTCGTCGCGGTTGTTCGCCACGTCGGGCGCCATAGCCCGGCAGCGTCTGCGAGCATCTCCGGCGGCATGCCCCACTGATCCGCCGGGCGGCGGCTGCATCGCCGCGCCGAGGAAGCCCTGCCCTTCGGTCAGGATGTCGATAAACGCCTTGCGGTCGAGCGCTCAGCGCCATTGCCCGCCGCAACTCGGGATTGTCGAAGGGCGGCTTCTCGCGGTTGACGATCAGATTGGTGCTGACGCTGCCCGGCGTGCGATCTCGCAGATCGCCTCGGGCGCTTGCTTCTGCAGATCGTCCTTCATCAGCGGGATCGTCACGCGTGCCGGCGAAGGTCAGATCGTACTTGCCGGCGACAAAGGCCAGGATCGCGGTCGACCGGTTCTTTGCATGATCGTGTACTCGATGCCGTCGAGATAGGGCCGGCCCGGCTTCCAGTAATCCGGGTTCCGCGCCACCTTGATGCGCTCGTTGGGCTTGAACTCGACGAATTTGAACGGGCCGGTGCCGATCGGATGACTGCGCATCTCGCGCGGCGAGTACATGGCAGGGATAGACCGGCGACAAGCCCGAGGCGAGCAGCGCGAGAAACGCCGGCTGCGGCCGCTTCAGGACGGAAGGTGACCTCGTAGTCGCCGTTGGTGGTGACCTCGTCGAGGTTGCGGTACCAGGCCTTGCGCGGATTGACGCGCAGCTTCTCGCGCGCTCTTGCCGGTGCAGCAGGTCCCAGGTGCATTTGACGTCGGCGGCGGTGAACGGCTTGCCGTCGTGCCATTTGACGCCCTGGCGCAGCTGGAAGGTCAGCTCGGTGCCGTCCTCGTTCCACGACCAGCCGGTCGCCAGATCGGGCACGATCGAGTCGAGGCTGTTCTGCTTTACGTGCTGGTCGAACAGCACGAGGTTGTTGAACACCGCCATCATCGGCCGCTCGGCGTACGATCGTCGCTTCCTCGTGGATCGACATGCTCGCCGGGCTGTCGATCATATACTGCCTCAGAACACCGCCCTGTTTCTGGGCGAGCGCCGCCGGTGCAGCGGCCAGTGCGATCAGCAACCCGGCTGCCGCTGCGCAAATGCGAAGATGCAGCGTCATTTCCGCTTTCCTCCCTCGCTGGTCGTGTTCGCTGCGCGACGTTCTGACCGCGTGACGCCGCTGGGCGCCATCGATCTATTTGTCGAGCCAGGCGTCCTCGAGGCGCCAGCCGTTGTAATTGCCGTTGACCATCATCGTGTGGCCCTTGAAATAGGGCTGCCAGCAGGCCGCCGACATCGGATAGAAGATGGCCGGACGGGCCGCATCCTCCGCCAGCTTGCGCTCGATTTCCCACACGATCTGTTTGCGCTTGGCGGTATCGGGCTCGCTCGATTGCCGATCGATCAGCTGGTCGACCTCGGCGCTGCAATAGCCGGTGTAGTTGCGCTCGGCGCCGCAGGAAAATTCTCGTAGAACTGCTGGTCGGGGTCGTCGAGCCCGTTCTCGCTGACGGTCACGCCGACGGCATAGTCCTTGCGCATCACGGTCGGATACCATTGCGTCGTATCGATCGCGTTGAGGGTGCCGTCGATGTAGATCTCCTTCAGCTGGTCGATCAGCAGCACCGACGGATCGCGATAGGCCGCGGCGTTGCGCGTCGTCACGGTCACCGCGAGCCGCTTGTCCGGGCCCGTAGCCGAGCTTCTTCATGATCTCGCGCGCCTCGGCGCGGTTCTTGGCGACATCGGAGCCGTAGCCCGGCAGGGTCTGCAATACCTCCGGCGGCATGCCCCAGCTTCCCGCCGGCGGCGGCATCATGGCACCGCCGATCTCGCCCTGCCCATCGCCGAGAATGTCGATGAAGGCCCGGCGGTCGAGGGTCAGCACCATCGCCCGCCGCAGTTCGGCGATTGTCGAAGGGCGGCTTGCTGCGATTGACCAACATCTGGCGCGGGATGTTCCACGGTACCACCTGTGCATTCCGCATTCGGCGCCTGGTCCTTGAGCTGCTTCATCAGCGGGATCGACATGATGCCCTGTCCGGTGCGGTCGAACTTGCCGGCGCCAAAGGCCAGGATCGCGGTGGCCGGGTTGGGCATCAGGGTGTACTCGATCGCGTCGAGATAGGGCCGCCCCGGCTTCCAATAATCAGGGTTGCGGGCGACCTTGACCGATTCGTTCGGCTTGAACTCGACGAATTTGAACGGGCCGGTGCCGATCGGATGCGTGCGCATGTCGCGCGGCGAGACATGGCAGGGATAGACCGGCGACCAACCCGAGGCGATCAGCGCAATGAACGAGGTCTGCGGCCGTTTCAGGCGAAAGGTAACCTCTAGATCGCCATTCGGTGGTCACTTCTTCGAGGTTGCGGTACCAGGCTTTGCGCGGGTTGATGCGGAACTTCTCGGGCGCCGTTCCGGCAATCAGGTCCCAGGTGCATTTGACGTCCCTGGCGGTGAACGGCTTGCCGTCATGCCATTTGATGCCCGGCCGCAGTTTGAAGGTCAGCTCCTTGCCGTCCTCGCTCCACGACCAGCTCGAAGCGAGGTCGGGGACGATCGAGTTCAGGCTGTTCTGCGGCACGTGCTGGTCGAACATGACCAGATTGTTGAACACGCCCATCATCGGACCGACGTGTGGCGATCGTCGATTCCTCGTGGATCGACATGCTCGCCGGGCTGGTGCCCAATGGAATCCGCAGGACGCCACCCGATTTTTCCGCTCGAGGCCGGGGCGGCCGCTAGAAGCGCTAGCCGTCGCCAGCGCTGCGCGAAAACTTGGATTCACTTTTGCCTTCCTCTCGCTTGTTGGCGCCGGCCGCTGAACTACTTGTCGAGCCAGACGTCTTCCATGCGGTAGCCGTTGTAGATGCTGTTGACCATCGGTCATGAGCCCCTTGACCTAGGGCTGCCGTGCAGGTCCCGCCGCGCGGATAGAAGATGACCGGCCGGGCGCTGTCCTCGGCCAGCTTCCTTTCGATCTCCCACACCAGCTGCTTGCGCTTTTCCCGGTCGGCCTCGGCCGATTGCTGGTCGATCAGCTTGTCGACCTCCGGATTGCAGTAGCCGGTGTAGTTGCGCACCGCGCCGCACACGTAATTCTCGTAGAATTGCTGGTCGGGGTCGTCGACGCCGCTCTCGGTGACCATTGATGCCGACGGTGAAGTCCTTGCGGCATGATCTTGGGGATACCAGTTGGTGGTGTCGACCGGTCTCGAGCTCGGCCGTCGATATAGATCTCCTTCAGCTGGTCGATCAGGATCACCGCCGGCATCGCGGTAGGCGGCGATGTTGCGCGACGGACACGGTGACCGCGAGCCGGTTGTCGGGGCCGTAGCCGAGCTTCTCCATGATCTTGCGGGCTTCGGCGCGGTTCTTTGCGACATCGGGATCATAGCCCGGCAAGTGTCTTCAGCATCTCCGGCGGCATCCCCCAGACCCCTTCGGGCGGCGGCAGCATGGTCGCCGCCGATGTCGCCCTGCCCTCGGTGGATGATGTCGATAAAGGCCTTGCGGTCCAGGCTGAGCGCCATCGCCCGTCGCAGCTCCGGCGTTGTCGAACGGCGGCTTGTCCCGGGTTGACGATCAGAGTGCGGCTGACAGTTGGTCGGCGTCATCTCGCAGATCGCCTGCGGCGCCTGGCTCTTGACGTCCTTCAGCAACGGGACCGTCATGCCGTAAGGTGAGAGATGTCGAACTTGCCGGCGATGAAACCCAGGTTGCGCAAGTTGCCATCTCGGCATGATCGTGCCATTCGATGCCGTCGAGATAGGGCCGGCCCGGCTTCCAGTAATCCGGATTTCTGGTCGACTCTGATCACCTCGTTCGGCTTGAACTCGACGAATTTGAAGGGGCCGGTGCCGATCGGACGGGTGCGCATCTCGCGCGGCGCGACATGGCAGGGATAGACCGGCGACCAGCCCGACGCCAGCAGCGCCAGCAAGGCCGGCTGCGGCCGCTTCAGGCGGAAGGTGACCTCGTAGTCGCCGTTTGGCGGTCACCTCTTCGAGGTTGCTGTACCAGGATTTGCGCGGGTTGACGCGGAGCTTCTCGCTGCCGACTTGCCGGTCAGCAGGTCCCAGGTGCATTTGACGTCCTTGGCGGTGAACGGCTTGCCGTCGTGCCATTTGACGCCCTGGCGCAGCGGGAAGGTCAGCTCGGTTGCCGTCCTCGCTCCACGACCAGCTCGTCGCCAGATCGGGGACGATCGAGTCGCAGGCTGTTCTGCGCTACGTCCTGGTCGATACATGACGAGGTTGTTGAACACGCCCATCATCGGCCGCAACGCCGCGCCGTCGCTTCCTCGTGCAGCGACATGCTGGCCGGGCTGTCGAAATGGGACATCTTGAGGATGCCGCCTGGCTTTTGGGCGAACGCCGGCTCACCCGCTGAGATCGCAATCAGCAGTGACCACGCCGCTGTGAGCGGACGAGAAGATCA
>ERZ1370068.7487-contig-6398_pt1 | contig 52179 bp, 56 predicted proteins | sample MGYA00561227_ERZ1370068 | MGnify/ENA primary metagenome ERZ1370068 (study PRJEB38410, sample SAMEA6850437) | metagenome | study: Metagenomic assessment of the ecological functions of the soil: analysis of the soil microbiota associated with the... | reverse complement strand
GCTGCTGCATTGCTAGGCGATTGCGCGCGCTGTTTGGGCCAGGGCTTGCTGATCGCCTCGGCAGCGGCAGTTGCTCGGCATTGCGCACGATACACCGACTCACCATACCTGTTTCACCTTGCCTTTGCCTGGTGGCTGAAATCCGTTCTGAAGCCTTTCGCGGCCGCGATCGTTGTCAATCCCCGCGGCGTCCTGTGCCGAGGCCAAGCTCACCACCAAGCTCCTCGACATCGATCGACAGCGGCAATTGCCGGGTTGGCACCGGGATGGCCCAATCTCGCCGATGCCGACGCGGTAAGGTTTACGGTGGCTGATCGGTTGGAGATCAACGCCTGCTCCCGCAGGCAGTCATACGCCGCTGCCATGAGGAAGCGCTCGACGAGTGCGTCTACACCGGACGCATGGCGGCGGTGCTGGAGCAGGCCATGGGCGAGCAGCGCCAGGAACAGAACCTGGGACAGGACAACGACTCATCCTGGATCAAGATTTCCGCGCCTGATCAGTGCGCGATCTATAAACCAGTTCACGTCGATCGGGCAGCGGCAGCCAGCCAGACCGCGAAATATTGAGGGGATACAAGCGCGAGGCCCAGGGAATAGTGGTCTCGCGCCTGGGGCTGGCTGGCCTTCTTCCCGGCGGATCGCCTGGCGTCGGCTTTGCCGGATCGGATGCGATCGCCTGAAGCGACACCACTGACGGCACGGGTTCGAAAGCCGGGCGCTGATCAACCTCGGCCAGCTGTCAGGGCACGGATCCCTCCGCCGGCGATGGTAGGGTGGTCGTACCTTGTGGATCCGTTTGGCTTCGACAAAGGGCCGACGATGGCAGGGGATGGTCAGGCGTTCGATCTCAGCCATTTTTACCCATGACGTCGATGCGAGTCGATTTTACCGCCCTTGGCCGACAAGGTCAAGCTGAGCGCGTCGTCGGGCAGGATCAGCTGACGGTGATGTTCACTTCGGGCCTCATCTCGATCCAGTGAGAGCTCGCACATCGAGATCGGCGGCCGACAATTTCCGCCGACCAATTCCGATGCCGGAGGTGTTCGCGTCGATCTATCAGGGAGCCTATGTCAACGAAGCCGGCGCGGGCGCGGTCTTCCCGCCGGGTGCCGCGCCGTCCGTGCTGATCATCGCAAGGACGGCTACCCGGTACGCCTGCAGTACACTTGTCGGCAGAAATTCACGCCAGCGGCGAGATCTACACGGATACGACCGAGTTCGAGTTCTCCCACCAGCCAGAGCCGAAACCGTTCGCGCCTCGCGATACTCACGATCGCGTATACCGACCAGAAGATCGCTGAGCTTGCAACGCTTTCCGATCCGCACCATCACCCCCGACACCACCATCACCGCCTCTCCTCTTCTTCTTCTTCTTTCTTCTTCTTCTTCTCTTCTTCTTCTCTTCTTCTTCTCTCTCTTCCTCTCTCTCTCCTCTCCTGCCCTGCTCCCCTCTTCCCGCCCCGCTCCCTCTCCGTCCCCTTCCTTCCCTCCTTTCCTCCCTCAACAGTCCGACAACCCCCACTGCTCCTCCAGACGCCCGCCAAGGCCTGAGACCTTCCGAGTCGAATGGATGATCGGTCTTGCAGCCGCGCGTTAGTTCTGGGCCCGGCGTGATCGGCTTGGGGATATATCTCCGCCAGCAATCAACATAGGCCTGGCTGCTCAGCGGCGAAGAGCGTTCGATCCTGCAACGTCCAACAAAGCGTGTTGAGCGCATTGACGGGAAATTCTGGAAACGCCGGGCTGTTCCGGGCGAGATCTTTTCACTGGCCAGCCATGACCTCCAATAGCCTCGGCAGGAAAGCTGATCATGAAGATATCGAGCGGCTTCGTCTGGAACTGGACAGGAAAATGGCAGGCCGAAATCGCGGCTCAAGAGCGAGTTCGCCGCCGAGGAACGTGAGCTAGCCCATCGATGCCGAAATTCAGCTGAAGCGGTGACGAATAAGCCTCGGGGTCCAAATGGCGCAGTCCACTGGTTGTCGCCGTTCTCGTCGCTGCCTCAGGAGCCGAACGTGGGTGTTGCAGCATTGAACGTTCGTTTCAGCGCGACCTCGCGATAAAAGCAGAAAGAGAGATGCGTGGAGCGGGCGCTGGAGGAGAACAAAGCTGAATCCACGCGCGTGCTTGAAATGATCAAGACCGGCGACACCGAGATTGCCGCGAAAACATAGCCTTCCTTCTCGATACTGCCTTATTGCCGAACCAGATCGGACTGTCAAACCAGAGTTTCTTCGCCAACCGGGATCGCTCTGAACAGGTCCATCCTTCCAGCCCCTGCGCGATCTGACTTGGAACCGGGGAAGCGCTCAATTCTTCAATCCAGGCAAAGCTGCAGACGAGTCTGGAAGATTGACATCTTCAGGTATCTGGACTGCATAGGGTTTCTGCCACCAACGAAAGGTGACCATAGGCGTCGACCAGCAATCCAGGTAAAACGCTATAACCGGAGACCAGCGAACCCCAGTGACGGGATTTATTATACGATGACGTCCTGCTGCGGGCTGGATCAGCATGGACATCAAGCCTTTCTCGCCGCAGCTGACAGCGCTTCTTCTTCAGGCAGTGAAGTCCAGGGTATCGGCCGCCAGATTATTTCGGCAGTTTCCGCAAATCCTAAGGTTCCATAGTGTAGCGGGCGCGATCCCAAACGCTAGTATCAACACTTGCAGAACTAGCGTAAGTTTTCCGAGGCGACGTCAAAAAAGGATATCTATGATACGGGCAGAAACTGGGGGCGGCCTCTTCGATCTTTCGCCAATGATTTACATAAAGTGTTCTGGTGAATTGCCCGATCCTCGCGAAGGCCTGCAGACGGTCAAATCTTACCGCCCGTGGCGAGGCGCCTGCAGTGTTCGTATGGCGAAGGCTCGATTACCCCGGCAGTGAGCCGCAGCGGCCTGGCGGATGCGCAGGAAACGTTGGCCAAGCGGGAATTTAACGAAAGACGACGAAAACGCTGAGAACAGGCGTCGGTCAAGAAGCAGGATTGGATGAAGCAACGGGCGACCATGCCCCATGGACGGACACGCGATCTCGTTTGGCCCGTACCGGCTCCTTGCAGCGCAGCGGCTCCTGCTCGAGGGCGACAGGCCGGTGCGGCTCGGCAGCCGCGCCTTCGACATCCTGGCCGCTCTGGTCGAACGCGCCGGCGAGGTGGTCGGCAAGGAGCAACTGATCGCCCGAGCCTGGCCGCAGACGTTCGTCGAAGAAGCGAACCTCAAGATCCAGGTGAGCGCCTTGCGCCGCGCCCTCGGCGACGGCCAGGGCGGCAATCGCTACGTCATCACCGTTCCGGGACGCGGCTACAATTTCGTTGCCCCGGTACGACGCGAGGAGCCGTTGCGCGCCGCGCTGCCGCCGCCGGTTCGCGTCTACGACGCCGCACAATCTGCCGTTCGCTGTAACGCGCATGATCGGCCGCGACGACGCGGTGGCGGCGCTCGTCACGCGGCTTTCGCGCCAGCGCCTGGTGACGATCGTCGGAGCCGGCGGGATCGGCAAGACCACGGTCGCCCTCGCCGTCGCCGAGCGCATGATGGCCAGCTATGAACACGGCGTCTGGCTGGTCGATCTGGCGCCGCTCGGCGACCCGCGCCTGGTGCCGAGCGCGGTTGCGACCGTGCTCGGTCTGGAAATCCGCACCGAAGATCCGCTTCCCGGCCTTGTCGCCGCCCTCAGAGACAAGCGGATGCTGCTGCTGCTCGACAACTGCGAGCATGTCATTGATGCGGCGGCTGGCCTGGCGGCGGCGATTCTCAGCGGAGCGCCGGGCGTCAGCATCCTGGCGACCAGCCGGGAGCCGCTCGGGGTGAGCGGGCGAATGCGAGTACCGCCTCGCGCCACTCGGCATCCCGCAGCGCGTCGTCCAGACTGACGGCCTGCGGAGGCGGCGGCTTTCCCCGCCGTGCAGCTGTTCGTCGAACGTGTAAGCGCGATCGTCGAAGACTTCGCGCTGACCGATGCGAATGCCCCGGCGGTCGTCGAGATTTGCCGCAGGCTCGACGGCTTGCCGCTGGCCATCGAGTTCGCCGCGCCGCGCGTCGAGGTGCTGGGGGTCGAAGGCCTTGCCGCCCGCCTGGACGACAGCCTCCAGCTGTTGGGGACACGACGCCGCACGACCATGCCGCGGCATCGGACCATGCGGGCCGTCGTCGATTGGAGCTACGGCCTGCTCGAGCGAAGACGAGCAGCAGTTCTTCCGGGCTCTCGGCATCTTTGCCGGCGGCTTTACGGTCGAGGCTGCCGCAGCCGTGGTTCCGGATGCAGCAACGACACGCATCGATGCGATCGACCGCCTGGCCGATCTGGTGGCGAAATCGTTGGTCGTCGCGGATGTCAGCGGCGCCAAACCGCGGTTCCGGCTGCTCGACACGACCCGCGCCTACGCGATCGAGAAGCTCGACGAGAGCGGCGAGCGCGAGCGGATCGCGCGCCGCCACGCCGCGTACTACCGCGATCTTTTCGAGCGCGCCGAAGGCGAAGCGCCGGCGCGGCCTACGGGCGAATGGCTGGCCGATTACGCCCGGGAAATCGACAATTTGCGCGCGGCGCTCGACTGGGCCTTTTCGCCAGACGGCGATGCGATCGATCGGGGTCGCGCTGACCGCCGCGGCGGTCCCCCTGTGGATGCGTCTATCGCTGCTGCAGGAGTGCCGCAGTCGTGTTGAGCGCGCGCTCGCAGTCTTCACCGCTGTTGTGAGCGGGGACGCACGCCGCGAGATGAAGCTCCACGCTGCCCTTAGCGCATCCCTGGGCTTTACGGGAGGCACCGTGCGCGAAATCCTGGTGGCTACACGAGCGCCCTTGATCTCGCCGGGAGAGGGTCGGCGATGTCGATTACCAATTGCGCGCGCTCTTCGGCCTGTGGACACACGAGACGCGAGGGCTGTCGCGCGCGCCCGGCAATTCGCGGCTTTGGCTGTAACGCCCGCCGATCGGCTCGTCTGGCGAGCGAATGATCCGGTATCGTCGTCTATAATCGGGAAATCACCAGCGCTGCGCAGCGCCGCTTGGAGCGCGTCATTGCCGGTCACCCCACCAGCCACTCCGGCTCACCGATCCGCTTTCAGTTCGACCAGCAACTGGTGGCGCGAGTCATTCCTGGCGCTAATCCTGTGGCTGCAGGGGTTTCCCAAGCAGGCGACGCGTATGGCGGAAGATACGGTCGAGCGCGCGCGGGCAGCCGATCACGCGAATTCGTTGTGCCAAGCGCTGGCCGGGGCAGCCTGCCCGATCGCCCTTTGGGTCGGCGATTTGGAGCTGGCCGAGCGGAATATTGGCCTCCCCTGCGCGACTGCTCGACGAGGCACGCGCTGACCGCCTGGCATGCCTATGATCGCGCATATCAGGGAATGCTTCTCATAAGGCGAGGAGATCTGCCGGGCGGCATAGCGCTGCTGCGCGCTGGCTTCAAAGACCTCGACGCCGCCTTCAGCAGCTATGGGCTATGCATGTTGTATCGGCGAGCTTGCAGAAGCCTTGGGCCGTACTGGGCAGATCGGGAGAGGCGCTCGCCACAGTCGATGAAGGCGATCGAGCGCTCCGGGATCGCGCGACGGAGCGAATGGATCATGCCCGAGTTGCGGCGCCTCGAAGGGGCGTGACCTTCTCCTGCTACAGAAGAGGCGCCGCAGGCGCGAGATGGCGCAGGTTCTTTCCGGCAGGCGCTCGATGAGGCGCGCCAGCAAGGGCTTTGTCCTGGGAGTTACGGACGGCGACGAGCCTCGCCCGCCTGCTGTGCGTCAGGGTCAATCCGCCAACGCCATCGCCTGCCTCCAGCCGGTTTACGACCGCTTCACGGAGGGTTTCGGAGACTGCCGATCTGATCGCGGCCAAACAGCTTCTGGAGTGAGCTGAGCGACGCCGGTCGCCGGTAGGTCGGCTGTTGGCACGAAGCCGACACGACCTCAGTGCAGAAAGATGTCGGCTCCCTGGGGTAAAGCAGACATTACGCCGAAAGGCCGTCACTTCGGCTCATGACCCGAAGCGGACCTAGTGGATAGCAGCTACTCGACCAGCATACCTGAGGACGAAATCAGCGCGTTGTGCCACGCCGACTTTCTGGCAAGATCGAGATTCGTAACTCGAGAGACGGGTAAACTCCGAGAAGGCGCGAATACTCGACAACCGCCGATCGAGGCCGTGACGGCGCTCCGCGTCTTGCACATAAATCTCGGGCCAAGGCGGCGCCAGAAATACCCGCCGATGGTAGCGGTGGGACTGACAGAGTTCTCTCAAGCACCGGCTCGCCTGTCAGGTGCTGAAGGCCGGCGGCGGCATCGATCAAGCCTCTATCGAAGAAAACCCAACCGTCCGACGCGATTGCCGACGCCCGGTCCGGCAAGCGCCATCGCGACGCGCGCGACGCAGAAAGGCTGTCGCATCCACCCAAGGCAGCGCCAAGCCATCGCCCGCCAACTCGTCTTTGACGATCCGCCGTCCGGGCTCTTCCACGACAGCGTAGCCGCGTCGGCCAAGCTCAGCGAGCAGTGTTGATTTACCACCGCTTGAGCATCCCGAGATAACGACAAAACGATTCACGTGATGGATCCTGCTGTCCGATGCGCGGATTGCGGCCGAGAGGGGAAACGCAGCTCCCAGTTCAGACCGGTACCGCTCCGCCCATCGTCGTACGATGCATCTTGCGGCGCTGCGGGAGGTCGTAGTCCTGGATCGCCCGATGCTGCACGGTGCAATTGTCCCACATCAACAGGTCACCCTGCCGCCAATGGTGCCGGTAGATGAACTGCGGCTTCACGATGTGATCGGCAAGGGCGCAGATCAGCGCCTCGGCCTCTTCCGTGGCGATCCCCTCGATGCCGGTGCAGTCGTCGCGCATAACGTAGAGGCATTTGCGCCCGGTCTCGGATGGGTGCGCACGATAGGGTGCCGCACCGGCGGGTTGCGCTCTATTTCTTCTCGGGTCGGCGGAAAGGAGCGCTTGCGCGCCGTGAAATCAAAGACAGCGCGGCGGTCCTCGATGCGGCGGCGCAAGCTCTCGGGCAGCGCGTCCCACGCCGCCGCGGCGCTGGCGAATTCGGTGTCGCCGAGCGGCAGGCCGTAAAGTTCCGGTGTCTCGATCGCATAGAGGATCGTCCCGCGCGGTGGCCGCGCGGCGTAGCACATGTCACTGTGCCAGTTCTCGCCCGCGCGTCGGATGCCAATCGGCTTTCCGTTGTCGGTGATGTTGGACACCACGACGATTTCCGGACAGCCCGGCACACTCCAACGTTCGCCAAAGATGTTGAACTCGATCTCGCCGAAGCGGCGGGTGAAGGCGACCTGCTGCTCGGGCGTGATCTGCTGATCGCGAAAGAAGAGCACGCCATATTCGTCGATAGGCGTGTTCGATCATCGCGAAGGTCCGGTCATCCATCGGTTCCGACAGATCGAGACCACGGACTTCCGCGGCTAGGGCAGCACCGGTCGGAATGATTTCCAAGTTCACCGGCATTGGTCTGAGTCGGCCCCGCTAGCCTAATGCGTAAGCGCAGTTTCGTCGAGGACGGAGCGGGTAAACCGCTCTATTCAGCCTTGATGCCCGCGAACTTGATCACCTTCGCCCACTTTTCGGTGGCCTCCGAGATGATCGTCCCGAATTCCGCAGGCGAGCCCCCAGTCACCGTGCCGCCCAGCTCGACGATCCGGCCTTTGATCTTGCTATCGGCGAGGCCGGCATTGAGCTCCTTGTTCAGCATATCGATGATTTCGGCCGGGGTGTTCTTGGGCACGCCGATGCCGGCAAAACCGCTGGCCTCATAACCAGGCACGAAGTCTGCCACCGTTGGAACGTCCGGCAACACGTCCAAACGGGCCGCGGGCGTTACCGCCAGGGCGCGCAGCTTGCCGGCCTTGATGTGTTGGATCGATTCCGACACCGGAGCGAAAATCACCTGCACGTGGCCGGCGACCAGATCGGCGACCGCAGGCGCGCCGCCCCGATACGGGACGTGGACCAAATTCACCCCGGTCATCATCTTGAAGAGTTCGCAGGCAATGTTTTGCGGCGTGCCGCTGCCGGCCGACCCGTAGTTGATCTTGCCCGGGTTGGCCTTGGCGTATGCGATGAACTCAGGGAGCGTCGTGGCGGGGACCGACGGATTCACCACGACGACGTAAGCCAGCCGCGCGAGGTAGATGACCGGCGCGATGTCCCGGATGAAGTCGAAACTGAGATTGCTGTAGAGCGCGGCATTGATCGCGTCCGGGGTCACGACCTGCAGCAGTGTGTAGCCATCCGCGGGTGCCTTGGCGACCGTCTCGGTTCCGATGTTGCCGCTGGCGCCGGGCTTGTTCTCGACGATGAATTGCTGGCCGAGGCGCTGCGTCAGCCATTCACCCATCAGGCGCGCCATGATGTCGGTAGCCCCGCCGGCGGGAAAGCCGACGACGATGCGTACCGGCCGTGACGGATAGGCTTGCGCCCGCGCAACGCGGGGCACGGCCGGCAACGCAGCAGCACCCACGGCCAGATGCATGAATGCACGGCGGGGAAATTTCATGATGCTCCCTCCACAGTTTCTTTGCGCTAAGGCGCGGACATGCAATCCAACTGGACGCCCTGCGGGAACAGACTACATGCGTCTTGTGAAGGGGTGGAAGGGGCCAATGCCTCCTCTTGGCACAAGACCGACATTCCGAGGTGCGAGAAGGATGTCCGCTGTCGAGGGGTAAAGCGGACACGACACCGGCTGCAGTCACTTCGGTTCATGACCCGAAACGGACATGGCTTAATAGCTAAGCTACTCGATGCCCCCGGCGCAAGACTGGTTGTGTCGCACTGGGCAAATTGCCACACTCGCACTCAGACCGAGCCGGCCGAGGCAGACCACGACGAACGGGGCCGCCTTCGCCGAACGGACAGGAATGCCACCGCGCGCCAGAACGCGGGGCCAGTGGGAAGGAGCCGAACGATGGCGGTCACGACCACGATCGACAGCCCGGCCGCGGCCACGAACACCACGCCTCTGGCGCGGCGACGCGGCACATTTGGCGCCGACAAACTCTGGGCGTTGGCCTTCGTCACCCCTATGTCGCGGTATTCGTGGCCTTCGTGATCTACCCGATCGGCTATGGGCTGTGGCTGGGCAGCGATCCGGCCAGCTATCGCGCGCTGTTCAGCGATCCGGTCTATCCGCGCACGGTGGTGAACACGCTGCTCTATTTGCTGTTCGGCGTGAACCTGAAATTGCTGCTGGCGCTGCTGCTGTCGGGCTTTTTCATGCGCAAGGGCTGGTGGACGAAGATCCTGCTGCTGATCTTCATGCTGCCCTGGGCGGTGCCGGCGCTGCCCAGCTATCTGTCCATCAACTGGATGCTGAACGGGCAATGGGGGCTGATCAACAATATCATCTGGCACGTGGCGCAGGTGGATGGGCCGCCCTGGCTCGACAGTCACGGGCTTCGCGCTGGGTTCGGTCATTTATGGCCATATCTGGAAATGGCTGCCCTTCTGGACCCTGATCTTCCTCGCCGGGCGCATGGCCGTTTCGCTCGAGCTGTATGAGGCCGCGGAAGTCGATGGCGCCAGCCGGCTGCAGAAATTCAGGTACGTGACCCTGCCGCTGATGGCCGGGATGTACCTGGTCTGCACCATGCTCTCCACCATCTGGGCGCTGGGCGATTTCAACGCCGTGCGCTTCATCTCCGGCGGCGGGCCGGCGCTGTCGACGCATGTGCTCGCGACCCTGGGCATCCGCAACGCCTTCGAACTGGGCGATCCCAAACTGGGCATGGCGACGGTGCTGACGGCGCTGCCCTTGCTGATCCCGCTGGTGATCCTGCTGATGCGCCAGTTGCGGCGCAGCGAGGTCACGATATGACCGCGCAACGCCGGGACCGCGCGATCAACAGCATTGGCGTGTGGTTGCTGTCGGCGGTGCTGCTGGTTTGGACGCTGCTGCCGATCTACAACATCATCCGCGTGTCCATCCAGGAAAAGGAGGAAGTGCTCAGCACCTCCGTCTTCCCGATCGCGCCCAGCCCGCATGCGTTCAGCGTCGTGTTCCGCCAGGCCTTCTGGCTGCTGGAGACATTCTGGAACCAGATGGGCAACAGTTTCTATCATCGGTGTCGTTGTCGCGTTCCTGGTCCTGGCCATCGGGTCGCTGACCAGTTTCACCATCAGCCGGATGCGCATCCGCAGCGGCTGGATGCTGACCAATGCGGCGCTGCTGACCTATGTGATCCCGATGTCGTTCCTGGCCATCCCCTTCTACGGCATCATGGGCAAATATGGCCTGACCAACAATCCGCTCGCGGTGATCGCGGTCGAAGTGACCTTCGCCACGCCCTATGCGATTTTCATTTTCCAGCAATACGGCGCCTCGATCCCGTTCGAGCTGGATGAGGCGGCGCGCATCGACGGCGCCTCGCCGCCGCAAATCTTCTTCCGCATCTATCTGCCGCTGATGGCCCCCGCCCTGGTGGCGATCGGCACCTATGCGCTGCTGCTGTCATGGAACGAATATCTCTATGCGTTCCTGCTGCTGTCGGGCGGCAAGGTCGTCACCGTGCCGGTGACACTCGGCAAATTCCTGGTGGGCGACGAGGCACCCTGGAATTACCTGATGGCGGCGGCAATCATCTACGCCATTCCGCCCTTGCTCATCTACTACGGTTTCCGCCGCAAGATGAGCGGCGGCCTGACCATGGGCGGGGTAAAAGGTTGAACGCGGCGCCCATTTGGCGTGGACGGGCGTCGGGGAGGAAAACAAGATGAAGCGCATTCACGGCGGCGGGCATTGGTTGGCGTGGGTGCCGCGGTCGCGGCGGGCACCGGCCTGATGCCGCGCCGCGCCAAGGCGGCCGGGGAACTCACGGTCTGGTGGACCCAGGGTTTCTACAAGGCCGAAAACGATGCCGTGATTGCCTGGATGGCGGACTGGGAAAAGCGCAACAACACCAAGGTCAATCTGACCATCATGAACGGGCCGGATGTGATCACCAAGCTGATCGCCGGCATGCAGGTGGGCGACGTGCCCGATGTGGTGCACACCGTCACCGGCGACCGCTTCCTGGTGCCGCGCGCGGCATGGAACGATCAGCTGGAGGATGTCTCCGAGGTCGTGGACTCCCAGAAGGCCGAGTTCACGGAAACCGCGCTGATCACGGCGCGCCTCTATAACGCCAAGCAAAAGAAATATTCGTATTACGGCGTGCCGACCAAAGGCTCCTCGCTGATGAATTCGGTCTGGCTCCCGTTGCTGGAGGAAGCCGGCTTTGCCGCGACCGACATGCCGGGCACGCAGGACAAATTCTACGATTTTTCCAGACCGTGCAGGACAAGCTGCGCTCAAGGGCAAGCGTATTTTCGGCCTCGGCTATTCGATGGCGGCGAAGGAGGCGGATGCCGGCAATCTGTTCCACCAGTTCCTGGTCAGCTATGGCGGCGTCGGCATCGTCACGCCGGATGGCAAGCTGAATATCGACGATCCCGCCGTGCGCAAGGCGGCGACCACGTCGCTGGAGCGGCTGACGACGCCGTTCAAGAAAGGCTATGTGCCGCCCGGTGCGATCAACTGGGGCGATGTCGACAACAACAACGCCTTCTTCGCCCGGCAGATCGTGATGACGCCCAACGCCACCATCTCCATCGCCGCGGCGCAGATGGACAAGCCCGATCTCTACTACAAGGAGATCCTTACCCGCGGCGTCCCCCTGGGCAATGACGGCAAGCCGGTGGCGAGCCTGCTGGCGATTGCCCCCACCATCATCCCGAAAGGGTCGAAGAACGTGGACGCCGCCAAGGCGTTGCTGCGTGATTTCATCCAGCCGGCGAACATGAACGCCTATCTGAAGGAAACCCGCGCCCGCTATCTGCCGGTGATGGCCTCCATCGTGAAGAACGATCCGTACTGGACCGACCCGAAGGACCCGCACCGCCAGGTTGCGGTGGATATGGGGCTGATCAAGCCGACGGTGCCGTGGTGGATGTCCTACAACCCGGCCTATTCGGCCGTGCTGTCCGAGCAGATCTGGCCGCAGGCGGAAGCCAATATCACGCAACGCAACATGACCCCGGAACAGGCCACCGAGGAAGCGGCCAAACGGATCAAGCAGCTGTTCGAGCAGTATCAGAAATGACGACCCGCCGCGCGCGACAGGGTACGCCCTGTCGCGCCGGATCCTCAGGCCCGTTCGAGTTCACGGCCTAGATCTCATTGTCATTCCACAATCGCATCGGCGTCCGTCCTCGCGCGATCTCCTGGAGGTCGGAGATGGCCGACATATAAGGTCCCAGTTGAGCACGCGCTGCGGGCAGCTCGAGTGTGTCGCGGAGGGATCGGCTTCCGAGTGCCCGGATATGTGATACCTGTCCGCGGCAAAGCCCAGCATGTTGCACAGCCACAGGACCAGCTCCGCCGACTTCAGATACTGCTTGGCGGTGAGCTTGGTATCCCTGTTGTCGCTTGCCGGCGCGCGTGTTGTGCTCGATGCCGATCGTCCAGTCGTTTGCCGGTCCGGCGTGATAGGCGATGTCCTTGTGGCGCACGCACTGGACGACGGTTCCGTCCCGCCCGACGATGTAGTGGGCGGCCTGCTGCATCCATTTGCCGCCCTGAAGGTACTTGGGGCCGCCGAAGGCGTTGTGGGCGGTTATCTCGGCCTTGTCCGTTCCGCCTTCGGTGATGTGAAGAACGATCTCCTCGATGACACGGGACTCTCTGCGGGCGTAACGGTCGGTGTGCGCGGGGATCCAGATCGCCCCGGGAAAACCATCAGTGCTCATGGATCAACCTCATAGTGGATCAGTCCGAGATTTCATCCTGGTCATTTGGCGGTGCCGAGGGTTTCGTTAATGTGGGCTTTGCCACGCAGAGCGAGGCCATCGCTTACGGAATTGGCTGATATTGGCGCAAAGCGGACATGCTATTCGGTGGTCGGAGCATGCCACGCAGGAGCGACACGATGAAAATTCCCTACATCAACCATTGCAGCTGTTCTCGCCGGCGCCGCGCTGGGCGCGATCGGGAAGTCGAGGCTCCCAAGGCCCAGGTCCCGGCGCCCGCCTTTGTCGTGGGCGAGATCGACGTCGAGAACGCGCCAGCCTACTTCAAGGAGTACGTTCCGGTCGCCGCCAAGGCGATCGTGGACGGTGGAGGCAAAGTACGTCGTACGCAACGGCAAGAGCGTGTCGCTCTATGGCGAGCCACCCAAGGCACTGGCCATCATGCAGTTCGAGAGCCTGGCGAAAGCGCAGGCCGTGTTCGGCTCCAAGGCCTACACCGATGCCAAGGCGATCGGCGACAAATATGCGAAGTTCCGGATCTATGCGGTGGAGGGATTGCAGTAGGGCACGCTACTGCCGCCAATCTGCGCCAGCCCATGACCCTTTGCGCGCATATGCAAGACTTTTACCGCTCGGCGTTCACGAGCTGATAGGCGCCGCGCTCGAACGTGTCGTAGACGGCCAACGCCTTGGCGTCGGCGAACGGCAGGTACTGCATCATGATCACGCCCGCGATGCCGCGCGTGGGATCGATCCAGAAGAACGTGTTGTTGATGCCGCCCCAGCTCAGGCTGCCGGGGAGCGCTTGCCGGGAACCTGATCGGCCGTGATGAGGAAGCCGAGCCCCCACTTGTCGCGGCCGTCCGCGATGAAGGTGAAGTCGGCGCTGCGCGGCAGCGCGGTCTTGAGCGCGGGGACCGAGACCGCGCCGATGTGGTTCTGGCCCATCAGCGCCACCGTCTCGGCTTTGAGCACACGCACCCCATCAAGCGCGCCGCCGTTGAGCAGCATGCGCACGAAGCGCCCGTAGTCGCTCGCGGTCGAGGCGAGGCCGCCGCCGCCGATCGGCGCCGCGTATGGTGAGCCCGAGCTGCGGCTTTTGCAGTTCAATGGCGCCGTCCATGCGCTCGCCGGCGCGCTGCTGTTGCGCGACGAGGCGCGGCCCTTTGCCTCCGGCACGTTGTAGGACGTGTCATCCATCTTGAGCGGGGCAAAGATGTGCTGGCGGAAATAATCCTCGAGCTTCTGGCCCGACACCACCTCGACCAGCCTGCCGACGACATCGGTGCTGGTGCTGTAGTGCCAGCGCTCGCCCGGATCGAACAGCAGCGGTCCGCCGAACGGATACGTTTCGCCGGCGCGCGGCTTGAAATCGCGCCAGATCGCGCTGGTGAACGGATAGGCCAATCCAGACGTGTGCGTCAGGAAGTGTTTGACGGTCGCCGGTCTCGATGCCGGGCGGAGCCGGTAGGCTCCGGTCGCCGCGTCGAACGATTCAAAGACCTTCAGTCCCGCAAGCTCCGGCAGGTATTTTTCGGCCGGGTCATCGAGACCGAGGCGGCCCTGCTCGACGAGTTGCATCAATGCCAGCGAAGTGACCGGCTTGGTCATCGAGGCGATACGAAACAGCGCGTCCGGTCGTGAGCGGGCGCCCGGTCGCGACGTCCGCCACGCCGAATGCGCTCTGATAAAGCACGCGCTCGCGATCGGTGATCAGCGCGACCACGCCCGGCACGTCCTTGCGCTCGACCGCGCCGCGCAGGCTTGCGTCGAGGGCTGCACTCCCTGGTGAATTTTGTGCGCTCGCGGTGTCGGCCAACGCAGCAACCACAACGCCTATGGCGAAGACAATTCCGGCGGTCTTTCGATCTCATGGAAGCCTCCCTGTTGCGCATAGCCCGGGTATCGTCCGCGCCAGCTCTCCCGCAGGCTAGATTTCTTGTTCGACGTCGGCTCGATGATCGGCGACGCAAGGAAACGGCACCGCATCGGCCTGTCACGTTGTGACGTTAGCACTTGCAATTCGTTGAGTCTCGAACTCGGGCCGTCCGCCCGGCAGATTTAGGGTTCACGGCCCGGTCGGGCGCAGCGCCGCCAGCTTGTCGCGGCGAAACCGGTCATGCGGTCAGGAATCGGCGACGGCGCGCAGGTTGGCCTCGAGCAGGCCGAGCGGCGGACCGAGGTCGCAGCGGTTGGCCGACCAGCCACTTGATGTTGGGCAGCTGCAGTTCGAGGTCGGTGGCGGTCATGAGATAATCGGTCCGCGCCTTGGTGACCTTGCCGGCGGCGCCGGCCAGCGCCTCGCCATAGGCCTGGCAAAGCGCCGCCGTGGGCGCGACATCGAACTGCGCCAGAGCTCGCGCAGCTCGGCGAGGCGGCCCTGCTGCAGCAGCAGAGACCGTGTCGGCCTGGCGGTTCCTGACCTGCCGGATGCCGGCCAGCGCCCGCTCGCCGTAGGCCATGCTCGACAGATAGATGAGATAGTCCGCGAGCGGCGACGTCCGGGCCGAGGCTCGCGAACTGCGCCTCCCGGCGGTCGAGCGCGCGCCTGTCGCTCCTGCGCCCTCTGCTCCTCCTGCGCCTTGCCGGCCTCCTCGAGCCGGGCGTCGCGCGCCGGATCGGGCAGCGCGGCGCGCGCGTCATCGCGACCAGGGGCGCCAGGGTGAGGAAGGCGATGGCGGCGCCCAGCACCGCGCCGGTCGGCACGGCGCGGAAGGTGGCGTGCAGCGCCGGGCAGGCGCGCCCACAGCGCGTAGAGCGCAAAGAGCGGCGGCAGCAGCGGCCGGCACCCAGATGGCCGAACGGTCGCCCGCGGCAGTAGGCGTCGCCGGCGAGCCACGACGGCGACGCATGACAGCGGGCACCAGGACCACCAGCGCCGACGATTGCCCAGACGGGCATGCGACCGTTGGCGGCGGCGATGATCAGCAGGACGGCGAGGACCAGCCACAGCGCGTCGCCGAGAATGGCGCCGTAAGGCCAGGGCCAGGCCGCGTCCGAAGGCGTCGCTGTTCAGCGCATCGGCACAGGCAGCTCATCATGGCGGCGTAGAGCAACGGCCGCCAGCCACCAGCAGGACGATGAGTGCCGACGGGCGCGCGCACGCTACTCGGCCGCTTCCTCGTGCATGACGTTGTCGGCGCGGGTCGGATAGATGATGCGCTCGGCGAAGCGGTACATCTCCTCGATCTCGCGCGCGCGAGCGGTAGGCCGGCCTGGTTCCCTTCAGCGCGGCGATCTGCTCGGCCACGATGCAGCGGCGCACCTCGGCGGTGAGCGTGTTCAGCCGGTGATAGGCCTCGGAGATGGTGCGGCCCATGCGTGGTGATGCCGTGGCCGACCAGCACGATCGAATTGGTGTCCTGGATGAAGGCCGCGACGCCAGCTGACGTCGGCCTCGACGTCGACATGGGCCGGCACGAAATGCACCGGCTTGCCCAGCACGAAGGGCGGATCGAGCGACAGCACGTTGAACTCCGCGGCGCGCGCCGGAGCCCAGCAGCGCGATGATGGCGTCGTCGTGCACGTGGATGGTGGCGTTGATGTCGGGCCGCAGCCGCAGGATCTCGCGGCTGAGATTGTGGCCGACGCTGGTCATGCGTGTCGCCCCACACGATGCGGCTGGTCGGCACGTCGGTGATGACGATGTTCTCGAGCTCCATCTCCTCGAGCGAGATCTCGGCGTGCTTGGTGTAGGCGAGCCCGTGCGGGAAGTCGGGATGGGCGCTGCGCATCACCATGTTGCCCAGCGTGTTGTGGACGTAGCCGCGGCCGGCGACCAGGCGGGCGTACTTGATGAACTGGTGGCCGAGGACGGGATCGAAGGCGATCGGTGTCGGCATGTGCTGGTTCTCCTTCCGCGAGATCTACCAGACGTTGACAGCGGCCGTGAGCTCGCCGCGGCTCGAGCGGCAGATGCTGCGCCCTAGCTAGCGACGGGCGTCCTGACCGGCCGCAAAGCGAACGACTCTGATCTGGGCGATGCCCGGCGATCTTGGTGAAGTCCATGACGAAGCGCTCGTAGGCTTCGAGGTCGGGCACGACGACGCGCAGCAGGTAATCGCTGTCGCCGGTCATCAGGTAGCACTCCATGACCTCGGGCCGCTGCGGCGGCGGCGCGCTCGAAGGCCTGCAGCGCCTTCTCGACCTGGGTCGAGAGCGACACGCTCATGAAGACGTTGACCGAGAGCCCGACCGACTTGGCGTCGACGCTGGGCGGCATAGCCCTTGATGACGCCCGCCTCCTCCAGCGCCTTGACCCGCCGCCAGCACGGGCGAGGAGCGACAGGCCGACCTGCTCGGCGAGGTCGGCATTGCTCAAGCGGCCGTCGCGCTGCAGCCGCTCGAGAATGCGCCGATCGATGGCATCGAGGGAGATCATTGCTCCAAATCCGCCATATGGAGGATAGATTCTACCCTATACAGCCCGTTTAAGGCGCCCAAACGCAAGGACCTTCCAAGCGCGTCGGGCGTATGCCCAGTGACCATGACCACGATCGCCCCGTCCAGGAGTTAAAGGGCAACGTCTGCGGCTGCTGCGCGAGCTCGAGCGCAAGGTGCTGTGGCTGAGCGCCTGGACCGTCCACCACGCCAATCATCTGCGGCCCAACCGCGACGGGCTGAAGGTCGGCGGCCACCAGGCCTCGTGCGCCTCGCTCGCCACGGTGATGACGGCGCTCTATTTCTCGGTGCTGAGGCCCGAGGATCGCGTGGCGGTGAAGCCGCACGCCTCGCCGGTGTTCCACGCCATCCAGTACCTGTTCGGCCACCAGACGCGCGACAAGCTCGAGCGCTTCCGCGGGCTGCGGCGGCGCGCAGTCCTATCCCTCGCGCACCAAGGACGTCGACGACGTCGATTTCTCCACCGGCTCGGTCGGGCTGGGCGTCGCCATGACGCTGTTCGCCTCGCTGGTGCAGGACTATGTGCGGCTGAAGGACCTGGGCGACGGCGAGCGCGCCGACCGGCCGCATGGTGGCGCTGGTCGGCGACGCCGAGCTCGACGAGGGCAACATCTTCGAGGCGCTGCTCGAGGGCTGGAAGCACGACGTGCGGAACCTCTGGTGGGTGATCGACTACAACCGCCAGAGCCTCGACGGCGTGGTCAACGACCGCCTGTTCGGCCGCATCGGCGAGATGTTCGAGCTGGTCGGCTGGCGCGTCGTCACGCTGAAATACGGCAAGCTGCTGGAGGCGGCCTTCGCCCAGCCCGACGGCGAGCACCTGCGGCAGTGGATCGACGACTGCCCCAACTCGCTCTACTCGGCGCTGGTCTACAAGGGCGGCGCCGGCTGGCGCGAGGCAGCTGACGCGCGACCTCAACCAGTATCCCGGCATCCGCCGCATCCTCGACGCAGCACGACGATGCCGCGCTGCACCGGCTGATGACCAACCTCGCCGGCCACGATCATGCAGGCCGTGCTCGACGCCTTCGACGGCGTCGACGACGACCGGCCGACCTGCTTCATCGCCTACACCATCAAGGGCTACGGGCCTGCCCTTCGCCGGCCACAAGGACAACCATTCCGGCCTGATGACGCTCGACCAGATGGCGAGCTTCAGGAAGGCGCATGGCGATCGCCGACGGCCAGGAATGGGACACGTTCGCCGGCCTCGACGCGCCGCGCCGGCGAGCTGCAGCGCCTTCCTCGACGCGGCGCCGTTCAACAGCCGGAGGCCGCGCGCACCGAGCGCGCCGGTGGTGGCGATCCCGGCCGCGCTGCCGCCGGCCCACCGACCAGGAAGTCGAGCACCCAGGAAGGCTTCGGCAAGATCCTGAACGCCATCGCCGCCGAGGACAGCGAGCTCGGCCGCGGCGCATCGTCACGACCTCGCCCGACGTCACGGTCTCGACCAATCTCGGCGCCTGGGTGAACCGCGCGCGGCCTGTTCGGCGCACACCGAGGCCGAGGACGTGTTCCGCGAGCTGAAGGTCGTGTCGGCCCAGCTGTGGCGCAAGACGCCGCGCGGCCAGCATCTCGAGCTCGGCATCGCCGAGAACAACCTGTTCATCCATGCTCGCCGCGCTGGGCCTCGGCCACCAGCTGTTCGGCGCGCGGCTGCTGCCGATCGGCACGCTCTACGATCCGTTCATCGCCCGCGGCCTCGATGCGCTGAACTACGCCTGCTACCAGGATGCGCGCTTCATGCTCGTGGCGACGCCGTCGGGCGTGACGCTGGCGCCGGAGGGCGGCGCGCATCAGATCGATCCAGCACGCCGCTGATCGGCATCGGCCAGCCCGGGCTCGCTGTCCTACGAGCCGGCCTATCGTCGACGAGCTCGCCGTGCTGATGCGCCACGGGCTCGAGCTACATGCAGCAGGACAAGGGCGGCTCGGTCTATCTGCGGCTCTCGACGCGCAGCCTGCCGCAGCCCCAGCGCACGCCTGTCACGCCGAGCAGGAAGCCGACATCGTGTCGGGCGGCTACTGGTATGCACGCCGCCCGAGCCCGGCGCCGACATCGCCATCGTCGCCATGGGCGCGGTCACGCCCGAGGCCATCGCCGCCCATGAAAGCGTGGCGCGCGATTTCGCCGGCGCCGGACTTGCTGGTGCTGACCTCGCCCGACCGCCTGCATGCCGACTGGCTGGCCGCCCAGCGCAATCGCGGCCGTACCGCGGGCCAGCGTCGATCGCAGCGCCGAGCCCGGTCGAGCGGCTGCTGGCGCCGCTGTCGCGCGAGGCGCGGCTGGTCACGGTCGCTCGACGGCCATCCGCTGGCGCTTTCCTGGCTGGGCTCGGTGCGCGGCCAGCGGTCGTGCCGCTCGGCGTCGAGGGCTTCGGCCAGTCGGGCGACATCCCCGACCTCTATCGCGCCTACAAGCTCGATACGGCGGCGATCATCGACGCGCGTCGCCAGATCAATCTCATGAGGGCTGATCCCTTGACCTAGGGACGCCGAGGCTCGACTTTCGGGCCCGATGAAAGTCGACGGCAAACCCACTGCACCATCTGGCTCGGCGCCGACGGCACGACCGTGCAGGCGATCGACCAGACCCTGCTGCGCGCACGCGCTTCGTCGTGCGCGACCTCACGACCATGGAGGACGCCGAGCGCGCCATCCGCACCATGATCGTGCGCGGCGCGCCGCTGATCGGCGCCGCCGCCGCCTACGGCATGGCGCTCGCCATGGCGAGCCGACCCGTCCGACGCCATGCTGGCGCGCGCCTACCAGGTGCCTGCTCGCCGCGCGGCCGACGGCGGTCAACCTGCGCTGGGCGCTCGACGACCTGCGCGCGCCTGCTGGCGCCGCTGCCGCCGGCCAAGCGGCGCGAGGCGGCCTACCGGCGCGCCGCCGAGATCTGCGACGAGGATGCCGAGATCTGCCGGCGCATCGGCGAGCACGGCCTGGCGCGAGATCCGGCGCCTGAAGCCGCGCGGCGATCGCATCAACGCGCTGACCCATTGCAACGCGGGCTGGCTCGCCACCGTCGACTGGGGCACCGCGACTGGCGCCGATCTACCAGGCGCACGATGCCGGGCATGCCGATCCATGTCTGGGTCGACGAGACGCGGCCGCGCAACCAGGGCGCCAGCCTGACGGCCTGGGAGCTCGGCCAGCACGGCGTGCCGCACACCGTGATCGCCGACAATGCCGGCGGCCACCTGATGCAGCACGGCCAGGTCGACTTCGTGCATCGTCGGCACCGACCGCACGACGCGCGCGCGGCGACGTCTGCAACAAGATCGGCACCTATCTCAAGGCGCTGGCCGCGCACGACAACGGCGTGCCGTTCTATGTCGGCGCTGCCCTATCCCAGCATCGACTGGACGATCGAGGACGGCAGCGCGACATCCCGATCGAGGAGCGCCATGCCGACGAGGTCTCGCGCATCGCCGGGCCGCACCGACGCGGGCGAGGTCGTCACGGTCGACGTGCTGCCCGAAGGCAGCCCGGCCGCCAATCCCGCCTTCGACGTCACGCCGGCGCGGCTGGTGCACGGCGCTGATCACCGAGCGCGGCGTTTGCGCCGCCAGCGAAGCAGGCCTGCTCGTCGCTCTATCCCGAGCAGATCGCAGGCGGCGTGAACGTTGCAGCCTGCGCGCCACGCCTACGATCCGCGCGACCGCTCGGCCTCGGCTTCACGCAGATCGTCGGGCTGGGGCACCACCTTCCTGATGCCCTCGGTGCTCGGCCGCCACATGCAGGGACGATCTCGGCATCCCGAGCGAGATCGTCTTCGGCGGCATCACCGTGATGTTCGCCGTGGGCGCGATCTGCTCGCCCCGCGTCGGCCGCGTGATCGACCGCACCGGCGCGCGCGCCATCATGGCGGCGGGCTCGGTGGTCTACGCCGCTGTCGCTGGCGGCGCTGGCCTTCGCCAGGGCGTCGATCAGCTACCTCGCCTGCTGGGCGGGCCTCGGCATCGCCTCGACCCTGGCGCTCAGCACGCCCGTCCAGCATCGCGCTGGCCCAGGTCGCGGGACCGCGCGCGCCGGCGGGCGATCGCGCTGCTGGCCATCATCGGCGGCTTCGCCTCGACGATGTTCTGGCCGCTGGCGCGGCGCGCTCGACGCCGCCGCTGGGCTGGCGCGGCACGCTGCTGGTCTATGCCGCCATCCATCTCGCTCGCCTGCGCGCCCATCCATCTGGCTGGTGCTGCCGCGCCGAGCCGCCGGCCGCATCATCCGCCGCGCCGCCGGCGCCGGCGCGCCGGCGGCGTGGCGCCCGGAGGTCCGCCGCGCGTCTTCCTGCTGCTGTCGCTCAGCTTCTCCATCGGCGCCTTCGTGTTCACCGGCGCTCATGGTGCACATGATCGAGATCCTGCGCGGGCTCGGGCCACTCGCCGGCCTCGGCGGTGCTGCTCGGCCTCGCTGATCGGCCCGGCCCAGGTCACCATCCGCCTGTTCGAGCTGCTGTTCGGCCATCGCTACTCGATCATGAGCTCCGCCGTGGTCGGCTCGGCCATGCTGCCGCTCGGGCTGGGGCTGGCGCCTGTTGGCCGGCGACAGTCTTCGCCGTGGCGCTGGTCTGTCATCGCGGCCTACGGCACGTCCAACGGGCTGAAGGCGGTGCAGCGCGCCACGCTGCCGCTCGCCCTGTTCGGCCGCGGCCAGTTCGGCGCCTACATGGGCCGGCTCGCGCCTGCCGCAGGGCATCGTCGCGGCGGCTCGGCGCCGCCGATCATGGCCGCCGTGCTGAGCCCACTTCGGCACCATCGGCGCGCTCTGGCTCACCTTCGCCGCCGCCATCGCGTCTCGCTCGCCGCCATGGTCCTGCTCGGCCGCATCGGCCGCGCGGTACGCTGAGGAATTCCGGGCGCCTCAGAGACGCGTCCAGCGCGTCTGGCGCGATTTCTTGCGTGGCTTCGGCATAGGAATCCGCCGTCTTTCGGGCGTCCCGCCTTCAGCAGCGAGATGGCATTTGTCATCCTGGCGATCGGCGTCGGCCAGAAAGCCGCGCGTCGGTGTCGGCGCCCCAGGAAAATTCGCTTGTTGTCGATCACGGCGCGCTGTCCGGCGGCCGTCGGATTGCGCCCGCCGTCCAGGGGCTTCCGCATTTGGTGGAAATCGACGTGTAGATCGTGGCGCGTCGATCCCGTTCTCCGTCAGCGTCTGCACGAAGCGAGTTGAACGACTTCGCGTAGTCAGTCGCCGACGTCGAACGAGCAAAATCGGACCTTCCCCTGATGCCAGACGACTTCCGTCACCTTGTAGCCAGGCGGCAGGGTCCTGAGCGTCGCAAGCAGCATTTCGTTGAGGTCGCCGCCCCGCTGCCAACGGGAGACCGGAGTCGACTCCGATGCCCGACGAAACAATGACGACGTTCACGGTAGCGCGCCCGTCCGCTACCAGCCTGTCGGCCAGCAGCGTCAGGAATTCCCTGCGGCCACCCACATGGCCCCCCAGCAGCGGCGAGGCGGCGAGGTAGCATTTGCCATCAAAGCAATTCGCGACCGCGCCGGAATGGCGCGCGACGACCACTTTCGCGGCGCCAGTTGGCGGCATTGGACTGGCCAATGGCCAGGATAACGGCCGTGCTTGCCGTTGGCCGGGAGCAAGCCACCGCGACCTTGCCCGGAGGTAGGCGATGAGCCTGTTGTGCGCGTCGAGCACGCCGACGCTCTGATTCCGCTCGACCACCAGATAGGCGCAGACCACGGCGACGATCGACAGGAGAACAAGGCGGACGATCGCGCCCTCCCGCCGTCGCGTTCGCGTTTTGCTGTCGTTCACGCCGGACGTTACGAAACCGGGGCTCGACCGACAAGACGGGGCGAGCGATGTCGCATTTCAGTGCAGCGCCATCCTCCCCGAGCAGAACTGGACGACGCGGCTCGTCAGCTGTTCGATGGGCAGGACCTCGGGGCATCCTCCGCGAAGGCGGCTCGCCGGCATTTCCGGCGCGGCGGCCTCGTGCGGATCCTGAACGAGCGCGAGCCCGCCATGATCCTTGATCACGCGAAGGCCTTTGGCGCCGTCTGGCTGCGACCGCTCAAGACGACGCCGACGACCCGTCGACCGTAAGTCGCGGCGGCGGACGCAAAGGAGAGGATCGACCGCGGGGCGGGTGTCGTGGACCTGGTGCCGTGATTCAAACGGATGATGCCCGGCGGCCGAAGCAGCATGTGATGGTCGGGCGGCGCCACGAGGAGACGACCCGGCTCGAGGAACGCCCTGTCCTCGGCGAACATGGCCGGCAGCTTGCCGTGCCAGTTCAGGATGTCGGGCAGGTGGCTGGGATGAGCCCCGACATGCATCGCAAAACACGCGGCAGCACCGCAACTTCTGGGAAGTGCTTCGGTTATGCGACGCACCGGATCCGATCCGCCCGCGGAGGCGCCGATTGCAGCAGCAGGAATGTTCAGTCATGTCGGCTCCTGGTACGAGCATGACAACGCCGGCATCCGCGCGACGTTGCGAGGCCCTGCTCCGTCTTCGTCCGGAACAGGGACAAAGCCATACCCTTGGCACTTTATGGTCTGGCTTTTCATCCAGATTGGGACCCGGAGAATGGCGATGGAACGTGGCCTGCTCGCTCCGCTCAGCCCAAACGAAGAAGGCGTTTACGCCGCATCGCCAGCGGCTTGTCGACGTCGGCGCTGTTGCCGACGCGCCACATCCAGCGGTTGAAGACCCTACACCTGATCGAAGCAAGTCGGCGAGAACTCCGGCTGACGGCCGTCACCAGCGGCGCTGCGCCCGGTTTCCCAGGAGATGCGGCGCTCTACCGACCCGGCTCGGCCGACGAGTTCAATGAGGCGTTGGTCCATTTCTTCACCGGCCAGCGCCGCTGATCAGAAATGGCATAGTTGATGCATCGATGTCGCCATCCCCGGTCTGCGCAACCGGTGGTACATGACGAGCCTTCCTCATCCCGACATCGCCGCCGTCCTCGACGGGCCTCGACGCGTCCGACCGGCCTGGTCGAGAGTGCCCGCGTCCTGCCGCCCGAGGCCTACAGGTCGGCCGCCTTCCACGAATTCGAGATGGCCGCGGTGTACATGCGCTCGTGGCTGTGCGTCGGCCGCGCCCAGCAGATCCCAACGCCGGCGACTACACTGGCGCTCACGCTGGCCGACGAGCCGATCCTGGTGGTGCGCGGCAACGACGGCGAGATCCGCGCCATGACGGCGGTGTGCCGCCATCGCGGCCACGCTGCTGAAGGAAGAATGCGCCGGCAACACGCGGACCTTCACCTGCCCCTATCACCGCTGGACCTACGGCCTGTCCGGTGAGTTCGTCGGCGCGCCGCACATGGCCAGACGCGCGAGCCTCGCCGAGCTCCAGCGCGAGGAGTCGCTGCCGCAGCTCAAGGTCGAGCTTCGTGGTGCGGCTTCATCTTCGTCAATTTCGACCCGGCGGCGCGGCCGCTCGCGCCGACCATGACCAAGCTCGAGCCCTACATGGCGGGCTACGACCTCGACAACATGGTGACGATCGCGCCCGAGGTCACGGCCGAGCCGCGTGCCGTGGAACTGGAAGATGCTGCTCGAGAACTACATCGAGCCCTATCACACCCAGTTCGTCCATCCGATCATCCACGATTTCGCGCCCAGCATCGGCGTCGAGTTCGATCCCTGGCGCGGTCCGGACGACAACGTGATCGTGCGCTACGTGCCGTTCCCTCGAACGCGACGGCAGCCTGACCGAGAACGGATGGGCGGCGCCCGCGCTGTTTCCCGATCATCGAGCAGCTTGAGCGAGAAGCAGAGGAACCGGGTCGGCTTCGGCATGGTGCCGCCCAACATGAACATCATCTTCATGCCCGACATGCTGTGCTACGGCCTGGTCTTTCCGCAGGGACCGACCAGCCTGAAGGTCGGCGGCGGCCTGTTCACCGCCGGCGGCTGGTGCATGCCCAAGAGCACCGGTCGCCCTGCCCGACTTCCAGGCGCGCGGCGAGTGCGCATGATGGAAGGGCTCCGCGCCAGCTCGGCGAGCAGGACACCGCCGTCAACCTCGCCATGCAGCGCACCAAGTATTCGCGCTTCGCGCCGCGCGGCCGCTTCAGCTACCTCGAGGAGACGCTGAGCCAGTTCAACCGCTGGCTCGCGGTGCGCTACCGCGCCGAGGCGAAGCGACTGCAATTACCCGCAGCCCGACGCGGCCCAGGCCGCCGCCGAGTGATGCCGTCGGCGGCGTCCGGCGTCAGGCCGGAAAGATGTCCTTGCGCACGATCGCGTGCACGCCCCAGTTTCCGTCGACGACCTGGGTGATGCCGAAATCGACCGCGATCGACATCAGCGATGATCGCCTCGTCCTCGGTGAGCTCCTTGGTCGGTCATCAGGAAGCGCCGCATCTTGCGGAAGGCGTCGCGCATGCGCGAGGTCGACCGATGATTTCTGGTAGATCGTCGCTCTGCGCCTTCGCGCCGAGCTCCTGCCAGGTAGTTGGCGATAGCTGAAGCCCGTGCAGCACCCACTCGTCCTGGGTCTCGAGCAGCGGATAGTCGAGCGCCTGCGAGCGGCGTGCCGCCAGAGCGTCGGCCGCCTTGTGCAGGATGAGCTGGAAGGTGCCGGTCAGCGAGCATTCGATCGCCGTGCCGCAGAGTTCCGAATCGCCCTGCGAGGCGTGCGGATCGCCGACCGACAGCAGCGCGCCGCGGCACCGCGACCGGGTAGTACATCGTGGCGCCCTTGCCGATGCGCCAGTTGTCGATGTTGCCGCCGGTATAGCTGGGCGGCATCGAGTTCACCACAGTCGGCTTCCTTGGGCGCCAGGCCCGATGACGCCGAAATGCGGCCGGATCGGGATGCGCACGCTCTTGAGCACGTCCCAGTTGCGCTCGTCGATCGCGCGTGGTCGACCGGCACGCCGGGATAGTCGATCGTCGTGTGCACCACGCCGAACGGATCGGTCTGCGGCGTCCAGCGGAAATTGTAGACCGCGCGGGCCCAGTTGCGCTCGCCCGGTCGCGTCGAGCTCGTAGATCGTGACCACCTCGCGCGTCTTCGGCCCGGTCAGGAAATCGTTGTAGTGGAAGCCCCAGTTGGCGGCGGCGTTGCTGCCGAAGGCGAGGCCGCTGAATTTCGGATTGGCGCAGGGCCGCGGCGTCACGTCGACGATGCGCACCTCGAGGACGTCGCCCGGCTCGGCGCCGCGCACGCAGGACGGGGCCGGTGCAGATGTGAACGCCCAGCCCTTGCCGTCGCGCCTCGCGACCGGCGCCGCGGCGGATCACGCCCTTCTTGTCCTTGGTCCAGAGATAGACGCTCTCCGCGCCGGCATCGCCCTCGATCATGCGCTCGTGATCGTCGCTCGCCTGGTGCGTCAGCGTCTCGACGGTGACGAAGTCGCCCGGACTCGACCTCGAGCTGCGGTTTCAGGTGCTTGCTGAAGAAACCCCAGTGCACGGTGTCGGCGTTGGCCGGCAGGTAGTGATGGCGAGCCGGCGAGGCCTGCCGTGCCAGGCCCTGCCTGACCGGTGAAAGCCCACCCGCCGTCAGCGTGCGAGCGCCGCCCTGGCGGCGAAGGTGCTGGCGAGAAAGGCCCGGCGTTCGCGCGCCATGTCCTCCTGGAACTGCCGATGATGGGCCTCGAATTCGCTGCAGGTCGGATCGTCGCCCTGCACATGGCACTCTCCCGAAGTCAGCGCTTGGCCAAAAGGTCGATCTCGACCATGGCGCCGCGGGCCAGGCCGGTGACGCCGATGCAGGTCCGCGCCGGCCGGCGGTCCGGCGGGAAGTAGCTGGCATAGACGGCGTTCATGCGCGGGTAGTTGGCCTCGAAATCGGTGATGTAGATGCGCGCGCAGACCACATGCTCGAGCCCGAGCTTCAGGCCGGCCAGCACGATCTTGAGGTTCTCCATCACGCGCACCGTCTGGCCTTCGATGTCGGGCGGCCAGCGGCTTGGCATCGTCGTCCGGATCGGTCGGCATCTGGCCGGTGACGAAGCACCAGCCGTCGACCTCGACGGCGTGGCTGAACGGCGCGACCGGCGTCGGCGCGCCGGGGACCATGAAAAGAGCGGTGCGCTCATCGGTCTCTCATTCCGTCAGGGCAATTCGCAGCAAGATACATGCCACGCAAATCCGGCGACAGGACGCTTGCGCCGCAGCAGCGCCAGGCCGAAACTGGTCGCGGACCGGCCTGTTGTTTCTCGGCGGCCGACGGGAGAGTGCCATGTCTTTGCGTGGATTCGCACGATTGCCCGCCCCACCGCCGGCGTTCTCTTGGTGCTACCCCCTCTGGCGACGTTCAGCGGGACGGCGCTGGCCGACGCGATCGACGGAGACTGGTGCCACGGCGACGGGCGACGGCTGTCGATCAACGGCCCCGACATCGTCACGCCCGGTGGCACGCGCCTGAAGGGCGACTACGATCGCCACCATTTCTCCTATGTCGTACCGTCGTCCGAGCCTGGCGCCGGTGCGACCGTCACGATGGTCCTGCTGAGCGAGATCCTGATGCACCTGAAGCCGCCGGCGGGCGAACAACAGACCTGGCGTCGCTGCGGCAAGCCGATCAGTTGACCGTACGCAAGGATATCTAAGCCGCCTCCGCTTTCGCCGTATGTCCTGGATAGTCGGCCTCGAGCAGGAACGGGAACGGCCCTCGAACTTGCCGATCGCGCACGCCGTGCGTCACCAGGCCCGGCCTCTTTCGACCAGACAGGTGCATATGGAAGCCCGGCGGCTCCATGCGTGAAGGTCGACGGGCTGCCGTCGGGCACCAGGTCGAGCGTGACCTGATGGGCGGTGCTGGGCGCCACCGAGCCGACCGTGCCGCCCCAGCGTATCGGTGATGGGGCGATGATGGTGGCCGCAGACCACGCGCTCGATATTGTCGACGCGGCGCAGCACGCCCGCCATCGCCGGGCCGTTGCGGCAGTTGATGCTGTCCATGTCGGCGAGGCCGGTGCTGAACGGCGGATGGTGCATGAAGACCAGGGTCGGCTGGTCGCGCCGCTCGGCCAGCCGCGCCTTCGAGCCAGGCGAGCCGCTTGGCGCACATCTCGCCATGGCCGTGGCCCGGCACCACGGTGTCGAGCCCGATCAGCCGCACCTCGTGGCCCTCGATCGTGTAGTGCAGGAAGCCGTCGTCGTTCTTCAGGTAGCCGTCCGAGCCGAACTCGGCGAACAGCTCGGCGCGGCGGTCGTGGTTGCCGGGCACGAGATAGACCGGCATCGGAGAGCGGCTCGAGGATGTCGCGCAGCACCTCGTATTCCTCGGCCAGCCCGCAGTCGGTGAGGTCGCCGGTGGCGATCACCAGGTCGGGCTTGAGCGGCAGCGCCTCGATGGTGGCGACGGCCGCCTCGAGCATGGCGTTGGTGTCGACCCGCCGTAGGCGATCTTGCCGCGCGGCCGGACATGCATGTCGGTGATCTGGGCGATCATCATGGTGGTGATCCTTTCTGCAGGGCAGCTTGAGGGAGGTCTCGCTCGACATAGGGCCGCATCAGCTCGTCGGCCTTCTTCTGGGCGTCCTTGACCGGCCTGGTCGGCTTTCTTCTTGCCGTTCATCATGGCCTGGATCTCGTCCTCCAGCGCCTTGCGCACCGCCACGGTCTGGTAGGTCGCGAACCACGGCTTGGCGTAGGGCAGCTGGTCGAGCGCCACCTTGGCGTCGGGGTTCTTGGCGATGAACTCCTTCATCTCGGCCTTGTCGTAGGCCGACTTGCGCGGCGCGAAGTAGCCGGTGAAGCGGCTCCAGCCGCCCAGCGTCTCGGCCGTGGTCAGCCACTTGATGAACTTCCAGCCGGCCTTCCTGCTCTCCTCGTTCTGGCCCGCGAACATGACCAGCGAGGCGCCGCCGATCGGCACGGCGTTGCGCACGTTCTTCGGCACGAAGGCCACGTCATAGGCCTGCTTCATGTTCTCGCGGATGAAGGACAGCGAGCCGGTCGACAGCAGCATCATCGAGGCCTTGCCGGCGAAGAAGGCGGTCGACACGCCGCCGCCTCGGTGACGCCCTGCGGCATGACCTTGTAGCTTGAAGATCAGGTCCTCGACGAAGCGCGCCGCGCCCAGCATCGAGGGCTGCGTCGTAGTAGACCTCGCCGCCATACTCCTCGTTGAAGTAGCGGCCGCCGTTGGACATCGACAGCGCCTCCATCAGCCAGCCGAGATAGTCGTAGCCCGCCGGCATCAGGAAGCCATGGCGGTCGCCCTTGGTGAGCTTCTTGGCGGCGTCGACCAGCTCGGCCCAGGTGCGCGGCGGCTTGTCGGATCGAGGCCCGCCTCCTTGAAGTGCTCGACGTTGTAGTAGAGCAGCGGCGTCGAGTTGTGGAACGGCACGGCGTAGAGCTCGCCGTCGACCATGGCGTTGGCGTGCAGCGCCGGCCAGAAGTCGCTTCGAGGAAATCGTCGCGCGTCGTCTCGTCGGCCTTGAGCATCGGCTCGAGCGAGACGATGTCGCCGGACGAGCTTCAGGTCGAGCACTGAAGTTGGCGCTCATCAGCACCACCGACGGCGGCTTGCCGGCCTTGGCGGCGGCCTGCGCCTTGAGCTTGGTCTCGTCGTAGCCGCCGGTATAGACGGCGGTGACCTCGACCTCCTTCTGGCCGTCGTTGTAGAGCTTGACCAGCCGCGTCATCTCGCGCGCCAGCTTGCCTTCGACCGGCACCGGGAAGAAGAAGTCGATCTTGGTCTGCGCCGCCGCTGGCAGCGCGGCGGCGCGACGCGAGAGCGCCAGCGCACCCAGTCCCAGTCGTGCGATCAATTGTCATTGATCGGGCCTCCTAGCCTTTCAGGCTCCACTGAACATGAAACTGTCGACGAAGCGGCGCTGGAAGGCGACGAACGCCGACCGCCAGCGGCGCACATGACCAGAAGCGTGCCGGCCGCCAGCACGCCCCATTCCTTGCCGCCCTCGGCGCCGCGCGCGAAGGCCGCGAGGCCGATGGTGAGCGTCTGGTTGCGGGGCTCGTTGATCACCATCAGCGGCCACAGGAACTCGTTCCAGTGCGCGGTGACCGAGACGATGGCGAGAAGGCGATCAGGCCGGGCTTGGCCATCGGCAGCAGCACGTACCAGACGATCGCCCACCACGGCGCGCCGTCGATGGCGGCGGCCTCCTCGAAGTCGCGCGGCAACGGCGAGGAAGGTCTGGCGCATCAGGAAGGTGCCGAAGGCCGAGGCGAAGTAGGGCGCCATCACGCCGGGCAGGCGTGTCGTAGAGGCCGAGATCGACCACGGTGCGCAGGTTGGGCACGATCAGCGCCGGCGGCACCAGCATGAGCTGCAGCAGGAAGGCGTAGAACAGCACGTCGCGGCCGGGGAAGCGCAGGCGGGCGAAGGCGTAGCCGGCCAGGCTGACGGTGACGCATCTGCACGGCGAGCATGCCGCCACGACGATGATCGCGTGTTGACGTAGTAGACGCCGAACGAGCCGCTATCGAAGCGCGTTGCGGAAATTCGTCCAGGGTCGGCATGCAGTCCGGCAGCAGCGAGGCCATGTCGGCGCTGCCCGCCGCCTCGGGCCGGAACGAGGCGCGACCAGGCGTCCACAGGAACGGCGCTCGCCCACAGGAAGGCGACCGCCGACAGGAGCGCAGCGGAGCGAGGCTGTGCGGCGAGTCGCTTCTTCTGACCGCGCACGCTCCAGGTGCGCATCTCATGGGCCGAAGTCGCAGTGGATGCGCTACTGGAGTCCGCGTCCGCATGCGTCAGCTCGCCGCATGCGCGCCCCGTTCCATGATCCTGAGCGAGCCCAGCGAGATGCGCGAGCAGGACGGCGACGCTACAGCGAGGCTCGCGGCGGCCGCCTTGCCGACCTCGAAGTTCTCGTGCGCCGACTGGAAGATGTAATAGAGCACCAGGTTGGTGGCGTTGGACGGGCCGCCCGTCGTCAGCACGATCACGTGGTCGACGCTGGTCAGGAGCTGGATCAGGGCGATCACCACCACGAAGGCGGTGGTCGGCAGCCAGCGCCGGCAGGATGACGTAGCGCAGCCGCTGCCAGGCGTTGGCGCCGTCGATCATCGCCGCCTCGACGATGTCGCCGCGGCATGTTCTGCAGGCCGGCGATGTAGAACAGCATGTAGTAGCCGGCGTTCTTCCACACCGGTGATGCCGATCAGCGACCACAGCGCCACGTCGGGATCGCCCAGCCAGTTGGGGCCGCGCAGGCCGATCTTGGCGAGGTAGTAGTCGAGCAGGCCGACGCCCGGCAGGAAGATGAAGAAGAACAGCGAGGCGGCGGCGACCAGCGGCACCAGCGAGGGGAAGAAGCAACACCGTGCGCAGCACCGCGGCGAAGCGGCGTCGAGCGCTGGACGGCGAGCGCGAACGGCGAGCGCCAGCGACCAGGGTCGGCGCCAGCGTGCCCACGGCATAGATCGAGGTTGTTGAGCGCGGCCTGGCGGAAGGCGGGATCGGCCAGCGACCTTGGCGTAGTTGCCGAGCCCGACGAACGGTCGCGGCCGCGCCGGTGCCGTGCGGCTTGTCGTAGAGCGATCTCGACCAGCACCCGCGCAATGGGCAGGTAGGTGAACAGGGCGAGGAACAGGAGCGAGGGCGCCGAGCAGGGCATAGGGCAGCAAGCGCGCCCGCCGGCGCCGGGCCGATGCCGCTGTCGCCGCCGCGCTGCCTGGACGCCATCGAGGAGTCCGGTCGCGCCGGCCACACTCATGCTCACGCGCGCCGCTGCTATAGGCAGCATGGAACAAGGCCAGAGTTACAGAAATGGCTACGCTTGCGTGACGGACCCCGCGGCAATGGGGATAATGGCTGCGACAACCATGGCGCCATGCTCCTCCATCCCCTCGTTCTCGGCTTCCTGGTCGCGCTCGGCGTCAGGCTGCTGATCGGCATCGACCGCGAGCGCAAGAAGGGCGAGGGCCCGACGCGCCATGCGGCGGGCCTGCGCACCTTCGCCATCGCAGCGCTGGCTCGGCGCCGTGGCCATCGCAGCCGGCGGCGAGCTGCTGCTGGCGGCGCGTCGCGCTGGGCGTCGTGGCGTTCGCCGGCCTGTCCTACTGGCGCGCCCGCGACAGCGATCCCGGCCTCACCACCGAGACGGCGCTGGTGCTGACGACGCTGCTGGGCGGGCTGGCGATCCGCGAACCCGCAGCTCGCCGCCGGGCTCGGCGTCGTCGGTCGCGGTTCTGCTGGCTGCCCGTTCGGCGCTGCACCGCTTCGTGCTCTCCGGTGCTGACCGACGACGAGCTCGCGAGCCTCCTGATCTTCGCCGCCGCCACGCTGGTGGTGCTGCCGCTGCTGCCCGATCATCCGATCGGTCCCTACGGACGCGCTCAACCTGCGCACGATCTGGATCGTGGTCATCCTGGTGATGGCGGTAAGCGCCTGGGCTACGTCGCGGTCCGCCTGGTCGGCGCGCGCGTTCGGCCTGCCGCTCGGCCGGCCTCGCTGCGGGCTTCATCTCCAGCAGCGCCACCATCGGCGCGATGGGCGCGCGCGCGCGCGAAGCGAGCCGGAGCTGATGAAGCCCGCGGTCGCCGGCGCCGTGCTGTCGTCGGTCGCCACCGTCGTGCAGCTCGCCATCCTGATCGCCGCCACCAGCCTGGAGACGCTGCGGGCGTTCTGGCTGCCGCTGGTCGCTGTCGGGCGCGGCGGCGATGCTCTATGGCGGCGCCTTCACGCTGTGGGCGCTGCGGCAAGCAGCCGAGGACCACGAGGCGCCCGGCAGCGCCTTCAGCCTGCGTACCGCGCTGCACCTTCGCCGCGGTCCTCGCCGTCGTCCTGCTCGCCGCCGCGGCGGCGCAGGACTGGTTCGGGCGAGGCCGGCGTCCTGATCGCAGCTGCGGCCGCGGGCTTCGCCGACACGCACTCGGCCGCCATCTCGGTCGGCCTCGCTGGTGCAGCGACCAGCGGATCAGCCGCACCGCTGGCGGTCGTCCCAGATCCTGGCGGCGCTCACGACCAACACCGTCGACCAAGATGATCTTCGCCGTCAGCGCCGGCGGGCCGGCCTTCGCGCTCTATGTCATCCCCGGCCTGATCCTGCTGCGTTGGCGGCGGCGTGGGCCGGCGCGTTCATCGCCGGCCCGATCCGCAGCTTGATCGTGAGCTCAGGACGGCTTGATCTCGATTTCCTTGGCCCGCTCGTGGCCGTCGGCCGACTTCGGGATCTGCAAGGTCAGCACGCCCTTGGCGAAGTTCGCCGAGATGCCGTTGCGGTCGGCGTCGGACGAGCAGGGTGAAAGCGCGCGTGAAGCTGCCGTAGCTGCGCTCCGAGTAGTGGGTTTTCTCGTCGCTCCGTTCGACATGCTTCTCGCCGGAGATGGTCAGCATATCGTCCTCGACAACGACCTTCACGTCCTTCTGGTCGAGGCCCGGCAGCTCCACGGTGATGGTGTAGGTCTTGCCGTTCTCCTGCACTCTCGACCTTCGGCGCGTGCTTCGAAGGTGCGCAGCGCGCGCGGCTGGCCGTTGGCGGCCGGCTCGAGCAAGCCGAACGACCAGGCCCGCACCATGCGGTTGAAGAGCTGGTCGAATTCGCCGCCGAACGGGCGTGAAAGCGCTTGGCGTCAGAGCTTGGGCACGTTCTCGGGCATTACGCAGTCCTCCTCGGTTGATGCGATTCGGATGTGGCCCCGCTCGATGACAATGCAATCACAGCCGATTTGGATGCCGCGACATTCACGCAATCTTCATCGGCCAGCGGCCAGCAGCGCCTCATCCTCGCCGCGCCCTGGCCACCATGCGCAGAGACCGAGCGGGCAGCCTTGCAAGGCGTCGCGATCGGCAGGCTCACGCCGGCAGGCCGGCATGGCCCGCGACCGGAACCCTAAGGTGAGCGCCGCCTTGTAGAAGCGACCGGCACTGCGTCGTCGCGCAGGAAGCGCAGCGGCGCGATGGACGGCGCGGTCGGGCAGCAGGAGCAGCGTTCCCGGCGGCAGCAGTACGCGCAAACGCACCGTCGTCTCGGCCCGCCAGGCGCGCCAGCGCGCGCCAGCGGCGGGATCGAGCGACACGCACGCCGTCGAAGCGCGGCTGCGATGGTCGGGCCGAAGCGTGGCTCGCTCGCTCGAGAAAGTCGCGCAGCGCAGCGGCACGACGTCGAGCCCTTGCAGAGTTGCGTAGGCCTCGAGGAAATCCGCCGGCCGGCCGTCGAAGATATCGACTTCTTCGGCCGATGCCCAGCGCCTTGCGCCGCGCGCAACAACACTGCGGCTGCCTCGGGCTCGGCCAGGGCGAAGGCGTCGGTAGCGAGCAGCAACCGGCAGGATCGTGGCGCCGCTGACGGCGTGCCGCAGCAGACAATGTGCCGCCAGCCTCAGATGCGCGGCGTCGCGCGCGAGCAGGCCGACCGTGTCGTAGCTCGGCGCGAACGGCAACGACGCCCGTCCAGCGGCACGCGGCCGTGGCTGGGTCGCCAGCCGAACAGGCCGCAGAAGCTCGCCGGGAACCCGCACCGAGCCGCCGGTGTCGGTGCCGAGACCGAGATCGGCCAGACCCGCCGCCACGGCGACGGCCGGAGCCGCTCGACGAGCCGCCGGGCAGGCGGTCGGGACAGCGCGGGATTTGTCGGCGTGCCGTAATGCGCGTTCTCGCCTTCCAGGCTGAAGGCGAGTTCATCGGTGACGGTCTTGCCGACCAGCGCTGGCGCCCGCCCGCAGCAGGCGCTCGACGGCGGGCGCCGACCTCGCCGCCGGCGTCTGGCGCGCGGTGCCCAGTCGGGATTGCCGCCGCCGGTCACCTGGCCCGCGACGTCGATCAGGTCCTTGGCGACGAAGGTCGAGGCCGTCGAGCGGCCTGATCGCCAGCGGCGCAAGCGCGCCCGTGGCCCGGGAACGAAGGCGCCGAAATCTCGATCCATGCCGGCAGTCAGCTGTAGAGCGCGCCTCGACGATGGTGTCGGTCGGCGCGGTCCAGCCGACGATGCCGCCCTGGGCGCGGATCATCGCCAGCGTGGCGGCCTTGAACTCGGGGAAGTAGCTCTCGGTCGCGTCCTCGGCCAGCAGGCACTCGTAGCCGCGGTCGTTGGCCTCGCGCATGGTGGTCTGCACGCAGACCTCGGTGGTGACGCCGGCGAAGACGAGATGGCCGATGCCTTGCCGCTGCAGGATAGCTCGCCGAGCGGCGTGGCATAGAACGCGCCCTTGCCCGGCTTCACGATCACCGTCTCGCCGGGCAGCGCCGCCAGTTCGGGCACAAGATCGTTGCCGGGCTCGCCGTCGATCAGGATGCGGCCCATCGGGCCCTTGTCGCCGATGCGCAGCGTGCCGCCTGCCGCGCGCGCGCTTGGCCGGCGGGCAGTCCGACGAGGTCGGGCCGGTGGCCCTCGCGCGTATGGATGATCGGCAGCCCGCGCGGCGCGGAAGCCGTCGATCAGGCGGCGCACGGTGGGCACGATGGCGGCGAGCGGCGCACGTCGTTGCCCAGCACCGAGCCGAAGCCGCCTTGCTCGATGAAGTCGCGCTGCATGTCGATCACGATCAGCGCAAGCTTGCCGGCCGGGAAGCTGATAATCGTAGGGCTGGGCGGCGATCATGGGCATGACGGTCACTTGCCGCGCTGGAACGGCAGGGTCAATGACGTCGGTGGCTCGAGCCGGCCGACGACGCCCGCCACGGCGAGCAGCGCCAGCAGATAGGGCAGCATCAGCAGGAAGGCGGTCGGCACGTTGATGCCCATGGCCGGGAGCTGGAACTGCAGCGCCGTGGCGGCGCCGAACAGCAGGCAGGCGGCGATGGTGCGGCCGACGTTCCAGCCGCCGAAGATCACGGCGGCCAGCGCCAGATAGCCCGCGCCGTTGGTCATGTTCTCGGTGAAGGTGTGGATGTCGGCGATCGAGATGAAGGCGCCGGCGAAGCCCGCCATGAAGCCGGTGATCAGCACCGCCTGCCAGCGCGTGGCCGCGACCGGGATGCCGGCCTTGTCGGCGCTGCGCGGCTCGTCGCCGACGGCGCGCACGGCCAGGCCGAACGAGGTGTGATTGAGCATCACCCAGATCAGCACGATCAGCGCCAGGCCGACATAGACGATGACCGACTGCTGGAAGAAGGCGGTGCCGGCGAACGGCAGGTCGCTCGAGGCCCGGCACGGCGAGCTTGGGCAGGCCAGGGATCTCCTCGCGCGACAGGCCGCCGAAGATGATGCGGTAGAGCAAGCGTCGTGGCGCCGAGCGCCAGGATGTTGAAGCCGATGCCGACCACGAGCTGGTTGGCGCGCAGGTTGACGCTGAGCCAGGCCTGCACGGCCGCCACGCACGAGCGCGGCCAGGATGGCGCAGCCGACGCCGAGATAGGGATCGCCGGTGGCCCACGAGCCCAGCGCGCCGAAGAAGGCGGCCGTCAGCATCATGCCTTCGAGGCTGAGGTTCAGCACGCCGGCGCGCTCGGAGACCAGCTCGCCGCTCGCCGCCAGCATCAGCGGCATGGCCAGGCGCAGCGTCGAGGCGATGAAGATGGCGAGCGTCTCTTCCATCAGCGCGACCTCCTTCGAGCTTGTCGACCAGGATCACCGAGCCGGCGACGGCGATGACGATCAGGCCCTGGATGACCAGCGTCAGCGCCGCCGGCACGCCGGCCATGATCTCCATCGAGATGCCGCCGGAGCGCAGGAAGCCGAAGAACAGCGCGCCCGCCAGCACGCCCAGCGTCGAGCCGCGCGACAGCAGGCCGACCACCAGGCCGTCGAAGCCGTAGCCCGAGGAGAAGCCGGTCTTCGAGGTAGTACTGCTCGCCCCTGCAGCATGATGGCGCCGGCCAGCCCGCCGAACGCGCCGGCGATGGCCAGCGCCACGACCAGCAGTGATGCCGCCCGGCATGCCGGCGCGGCGCGCCGCCAGCTCGTTCAGCCCGATGGCGCGCAGCCGCAGGCCGAAGGTCGAGCGCTGCAGCACGATCGCGGTGACGACCGCCAGCACGAGGCAGATGACCAGGCCGATATGCAGCGGCGATTCAGGATCGCCGGTCAGGCCGGGCAGCTTGGTCGAGTCGGGGATCGGCAGCGATTCCGGCAGGGTCGCCGACGAGGTCTGCGGCTGGCGCAGCAAGCGCCGTCGACTGCACGCACCAATAGACCATCAGCAGCGCCACGAAGCCCAGCAGCAGCGTGCTGATCACCTCGTTGGTGCCGAAGCGCACCTTCATGAAGCCGGCGATGCCGCCCCAGAACGCGCCGGCGAGCGTGCCGCCCAGCAGCGGCACGATCACGGCGAGGCCCAGCGGCAGGTCGGCGATCGGCGACCACAGCGCCGAGCGCGGTGGCGGCGATGCCGCCGACCGCGATCTGGCCCTCGCCGCCCACGTTGGTGAGGTTGGCGCGGAAGGCCAGGATGAAGCCCAGCCCGACCAGCGACAGCGCCACGGCGCGGTTGATCGAGGCGCCGAACGCGAAGGCCGTGCCGAAGGCGCCGTCCAGGAAAGCGTCGATCGCGTCGGGCACGTACTTGCCGCTGGCGGCGATCAGCAGCAGGCCGATCGCCATCGAGCCGACGACGGCGATGAACGGGATCGACATGCCGAGGCAGGCGGCGGCGATCGGCAGCGCAGAGCGCGAGCGCTGGTCATGCGATCTGGCCCGACATCAGGGCGCCGATGGCGCCGCGTTCGCTCATCGTCGGCCGGCCGCTCGCCCGACCAGCCGGCCGCGATAGAGCACGGCGATGCGGTCGGCGACGGCGATCAGCTCGTCGAGCTCGCTCGAGATCAGCAGCACGCCGACGCCGCGGCGGGCGGCGGCGCGGATCTGGCGATAGACCGCCTCGACCGCGCTGACATCGAGGCCGCGCGTCGGCTGGGCGGCGACCAGCGCGACCAGCGGATCGAGCGTCAGCTCGCGCGCCAGCACCGCCTTCTGCTGGTTGCCGCCGCGACAGGCCGGAGAAGGCGACCTCGGGGCCGGCGGCGCGCACGTCGAACGTCGCGCATCAAGCCGCGCGTCGCCTCGTTCAACGCGCGCCGCTGCAACAGGCCGAAGCGCGTGAAGCGGTCGAGCTTGTTCAAGATACATGTTCTCGGCCACCGACATGGCCGGTGACGCAGGCCACGGCATGGCGGTCTTCCGGCACGATGCCGCCGCCCGCCGCCGTCACCGCGGCGCGCGCCGGCATGGGTGAGCTCGGTGCCGCCGATATAGAAGCGGCCTTCGGTCGGCCGCAGCAGGCCCGCCAGCACCATGCCGAGCTCGCTCTGGCCGTTGCCCTCGACGCCGGCCAGGCCGACGACCTCGCCGGGGCGGATCTCCAGGGTGAAATTGTCGAGGCGTACGGCGCCGTGGCGGTCCTGCACGGTGAGGCCGTCGCACACCAGGGCGAAGCCGCGCGGCGTCGCAGGCGCTCGGCTGCAGGCGCTCTCGTCCGGGCTCGGCCAGGCGCCACGTCGAGCGGCTTCAGCTCGCGGCCGACCATGGCGTGGACCAGCGCGCCCATGTCGGCGCCGGCCATGCTCTCGTCGGCGACCAGCCGGCCGGTGCGCAGCACGGCGACGCGGTCGGCGACACTGGGCGATCTCGGCCAGCTTGTGCGTGACCAGGATGACGGCGCGGCCGGAATCGGCGACCCGGCGGCAGATGTCGAGCAGCAGCGCCGATCTCGCCCGGCGGCAGCACGGCGGTCGGCTCGTCGAGCACCAGCAGCTTGGGATCGCGCATCAGGCACTTCACGATCTCGGCGCGCTGGCGCTCGCCGACCGAGAGCTCGCCGACCACCGCGTCGGGATCGAGCGTGAAGCCAAAGCGCTCGGCGATGTCGCGGATGCGGGCGCCGAACTCGTGGCGGTGCAGCATGCCCTTGACCTGGCCCAGCATCAGGTTCTCGACCACGGTCATGCGCGGCACCAGGCTGAAATGCTGGTGCACCATGGCGATGCCCTGCTCCAGCGCCTCGGCCGGACTGTCGGGCGCCCACGGCGCGCCGCCGAAGCGTCATGCTGCCCGACGCTCGGCTCGTAGACGCCGAAGATCAGGTTGCAGAGCGTCGACTTGCCGGCGCCGTTCTCGCCCAGCAGGCACTGCACCGTGCCGGCGCGCGACTTCGAGGCTGACGCCGTCGAGGCGCCTGCAGGGTGCCGAAGCGCTTGCCGAGGTCGGCGAGCGAGAGCAGCGGCGGTTGGGAAGCCGACGCGCAGTCCCGGTCTGCAGCCGGCCGGCTGGTCCATCGTGCCGCTGCTCCGAGATCAGGCGTCCAGAACCTTGATCTTGCCCGACAGCAGGTCCTTCTTGATCTCCTCGAGCTTGGCCTTCTGCTCGGGCGTGGCCTTGCAGATGATCATGTCGGAGGATTGCGGCCCCATCGCCAGGCCGAACGGCTTGAACTCCGGCTTCCAGGTGCCGGCCACCGCCTGCTCGATGGCGTATTCGACCTGGAAGCCGACGCCGGTGATCGAGTAGGCGACGTAGAGCGGATCGGTGCCGCAGCGGTCGGTGTAGCTGCCGATGATGTGCGTGCCCTTCTCGCGCGCCGCCTGCTCCATGCCGCGCAGGCCGAGATTGAGGATGTGGTAGTGGATGTCGGCGCCCTGGGCGATGGCCGCGAGCGTCGCCTCCTTGGCCTTGGCGACGTCGTCGAAGTCGCCGGTGTAGTTCTCGAAGTACTTGATCTTGGGATTGATGTAGCGCGCGCCGTTGCCGAACTCCTTGCCGGCATTGACGATGGCCGGGATCTCCAGGCCGCCGACATAGGACACGCCGCCGGTCTTCGACAGCATGGCGGCCGCCGCGCCGGCGACGAAGGCGATCTCGGCCTGGCGCACGTCGTAGCCCGAGACATTGTCAGGCTTCTTGGGGTCGGCGTTGCCGCCGATGATGGCGAACTTCACCTTGGGGAAGCGCGGCGCCACCTTGAAGACCGAGGCCTGGGTCTGGCCGCCGACGCCGATCACCAGCTCGTTCTTGCCGGCCAGCGTCACCAGCACCTGCTCCATGTCGCCGAACTTCACGTTCTCGATGAATTTGACGGCGACCTTGGCGCCGAGCTTCTTCTCGGCCGCCTTCATGCCGTCATAGCCCGATTCCATCCAGCCCTTGTCGGACTTCGAGCCCGGGATCAGCACGCCGACATTGAGCGGGCCGGCCGCGCGCGCCGGCACGCCAAGCCGCCCAGCATCACCAGACCGGCGGCGCCGGCGGTCCCCGTCAAAAATCCACGACGATCGAACTTGTTCATGGCATGCTCCCCGCTCATGGCGTCAATCTCGGGCAAGGAGAGGCAATCGCCGTGCCAACTGGCAGGGAACTTGCTACTGCAGGCGACAATCGCAGACCCTTTGGGGAGACCGATGACCAACAAACTGCATTCTCTGGGCGCGCCGCGCGCCGGCTACGTCTGGGGCGCCAATGCCCGCGAAGTCGACATGGCGCACGCCGCCGGCCAAGCCGGTTCCGCTCAAGATCGCGGCCGCGCCGCAGAACGTCACCGATCGACCTCAAGCGCAGCGCCATGGTCGTGATCGACATGCAGAACGACTTCTGCGCCAAGGGCGGCTGGGTCGATTATCTCGGCGTCGACTACACGCCCGGACCGCAAGCCGATCAAGCCGCTGCAGAAGCTCCTGCCGGCGCTGCGCAAGGCCGGCGTGCCGGTGATCTGGGTCAACTGGGGCAACCGGCCCGATCTCGCCAACATGCCGCCCAACCAGATCCATCTCTACAAGCCGACCGGCGACGGGCGTCGGGCTCGGGCGATCCGCTGCCCGGCAACGGCGCGCCGGTGCTGCAGAAGGATTCCTGGGCGGCGGCGGTGGTCGACGAGCTCGAGCAGGAGCCCGAGGACATCAAGGTCGACAAGCATCGCATCAGCGGCTTCTGGGACACGCCGCTCGATTCCATCCTGCGCAATCTCGGCACGCGCACCGTGCTGTTCTCCGGCGTCAACACCGACCAGTGCGTGCTGCACTCGCTGACCGATGCCAACTTCCTGGGCTATGGCTGCGTGCTGGTCGAGGATTGCTGCGCCACGACCTCGCCCGACTTCTGCACCGAGGCCACGGTGTGGAACGTCAAGAAGTGCTTCGGCTTCGTCACCGATTCGGGAAGATCCTGAAGGCGTTGAAGAAGTAACCAAGCGATTGCGCGATCTGGTCCTGCTGCCCGGCTTCATGTGCGACGAGGATCTGTGGACCGACATGGTCCCGGATCTCGCAGCGCTCGGCCGGCTCCACTACGGCAACGTCTACGAGGACTCCACGCTCGACGGCATGGCGCGGCGCGTGCTCGACTCATCGCCCGAGCGCTTCGTGCTGGTCGGCTTCTCGATGGGCGGCTTCGTGGCGCGCGTGCTCAGCCTGATGGCGCCGGAGCGCGTCGACGCGGCGTGGCCTTCATCGCCTCGTCCGCGCGCGGCTACTCCGAGGAAGAAGACGCGAGCGGCGCCAGAAGCGGCGCTGGGCCGGGCGGCCGTCCGCCGCGCGCCAGCATCGGGCGCGCCGGGCCTGCATCCCGACCGCGAGAGCGATCCCGTGCTGATCGGCCGCCTGCGCGGCATGCAGCAGCGGCTCGGCCGCGAGGTGCGGGCGCGCCAGGCGGCGCTGGTCCGCCGCGACGGCTATGCCGACCTCGAGCGCATCGCCTGCCCCTCGCTGGTCGTGGCCTGCCGCCAGGATCGGCTGCGCAGCTTCGCCGAGACCGAGCGCATGGCGCAGCCACCTGCCGCACGCGCAGCTTCGAGGTGATCGAGGATTGCGGCCACATGGCGCCGCTGGAACGGCCGCACGAGCTGGCGGCGCTGCTCGCCGACTGGATCAGAGGTCACAGGCTCTAGGCTGGCGGACCGGCACAGATGTTTGGGCGTAGCCTTCGACTGCATGAGCGAAGCGCACAGCACTGTTCGCAGTCTCCGGCCAATCAGCGGACGCCGACTGCGTCGCCGCCATCAGAGCGGCTGGTCGACGACGCGCCGGATCGACGAGCTCGAGCCGCGTCAACGCTGCTCGACTTCGCGCGCGCGCGACGGTCTCGACGAAGAGACGGACGATCGCCGCCTTCCTGCATGCCGCGCAGCATCGGCCTGTTCGACATGTCGTGGAACGTGCTGTGCCCGAGCTGCGGCGGCGTGCTCGACGCCAACGCCACGCTCAAGAGCGTGCGCGTCCGACGAATACCATTGCGCGTTCTGCGCCGTCGGCATACGAGCCGACGCTCGACGACATGGTCGAGGTGACGCTTCACGGTGAGCCCGCGCGTCCGCCGGATCGCCGCGCACGATCCCGACGACGCTGCCGATCTGGGAATATCTACCGCCAGGTCTTCTGGGGCTCCGGCGTCGATCTGCCCGAGGACAGATCTCGAGCGGCGATCGCAGCAGCTCACGCTCGATGCCGTCGAGCTGCCGGCCGGCGAGAAGGCGCATCCTGTCGCTGCAGCTGCCGGCCGAGTTCGTCATCGTCTTCGAGCCGGTGACGCACGCCGCGCAGTTCATCGAGCGTCAAGGGCGAGCCGACCGCGCGAGCGGCAGAACCTGGCGCTCGTCTACACACAATGTGCGCGCGCCCGACCGGCACCATGGAGCTGCGCCCGGGCCGCTGCGGCTGTCGCTGGAGAACCGCACCGGCGCGCGCGTCCTGCCGGCCGTCTGGATCGCCGGCGACGACGCATGCACGAGCTGATCGGCAAGCGCCGGCCGTTCCTGACCGCCAAGCGCCTGCTGTCCAACCAGACCTTCCGCGACATCTATCGCACCGACACGCTCGACGTCGACCAGCGGCTCAAGATCACCAGCCTCACCTTCCTGTTCACCGACCTCAAGGGCTCGACCGAGCTCTACGAGCGGGTCGGCGACCTGGTCGCCTTCGACCTGGTGCGCGAGCATTTCCGCGTCCTGCAACGAGATCGTCGCGGCCGAGGGCGGCGCCGTCGTCAAGACCATCGGCGACGCCGTGATGGCGACCTTCCTCACGCCCGACCGCGCGCTCGCCGCGGCGCTGCGCATGCGCGAGGCGATGCGCCGGCTCAACGAGACGCACGGCCGCGAGGACCTGCTGCTCAAGATCGGCATCCACGAAGGACCCTGCCTTGCGGTGAACCTGAACGAGCGGCAGGACTATTTCGGGCAGACCGTGAACATCGCCTCGCGCGTGCAGGGCCTCGCGATGTCGCGGTCGATCCTGGCGACGGCCCCGGTGGTCGACAATCCACGCAGCGCCGAGCCTGCTCGGCAGCAATGGCCGGAAACCGGTGGCGCAAAGCCACGCGCTGCGCGGCATCGCCGTCGGAAGTCGCCGTCTATGAGATCCCCTGAGAGGTTTGCTCGGGCTTTAGCACTGACACAAATTGGTCGGGTTCGTCGACAGACTGGACGAGCGTATCCGTCGATCCATGTTTGGGCGTAACGTCTGACCATGAGCGAAGCGCAAGCCCTGTTCGACGGTCCTGCGGCAGTCGGCCGACGCCGGCTGCGTGGCCGCGCTGGAGCGGCTGGTCCGGGATGCGCCGGATCGACGGCTCAGCCGCATCAACGTGCTCGACTTCGCCCGCCGCGAAGGCCTCGACGAAGAGCGGGCGATCACGGCGTTCCTGCACGCCGCGCAGATCGGCCTGTTCGACATGTCGTGGAACGTGCTGTGCCCGAGCTGCGGCGGCGTGCTGGACGCCAACGCCTCGCTCAAGAGCGTGCGCTCCGACGAATACTATTGCGCGTTCTGCAGCCGTCGAACAACGAGCCGACGCTCGACGACATGGTCGAGGTGAGCTTCACGGTGAGCCCGCGCGTGCGCCGGATCGCGGCGCACAATCCCGACGAGCTGCCGATCTGGGAATATCATCGCCAGATCTTCTGGGGCACCGGCGTCGACCTGCCCGAGGACGATCTCGAGGCGGCGATCCAGCAGCTCACGCTCGACGCCGTCGAACTGCCGGCCGGCGACAAGGCGATCCTGTCGCTGCAGCTTCCGGCGGAATTCGTCATCGTCCTCGAGCCGGTGACGCATGCCGCGCAGTTCATCGAGGTGAAGGGCGAACCGACCCAGCGAGCGGCAGAACCTGTCGCTGGTCTACAACAATGTGCGCGCGCCGACCGGCACCATGGAATTGCGGCCGGGCCCGCTGCGGCTGTCGCTGGACAACCGGACCGGCGGCGCGCGTGCTGCCGGCCGTGTGGATCGCCAACGACGCCATGAACGCCGTCACCGGCAAGCGCCGGCCGTTCCTGACCGCCAAGCGCCTGCTGTCCAACCAGACCTTCCGCGACATCTATCGCACCGACACGCTCGACGTCGACCAGCGGCTGAAGATCACCAGCCTCACCTTCCTGTTCACCGACCTCAAGGGCTCGACCGAGCTCTACGAGCGGGTCGGCGACCTGGTCGCCTTCGATCTGGTGCGCGAGCATTTCCGCACCCTGAACGAGATCGTCGCGGCCGAGGGCGGCGCCGTGGTCAAGACCATCGGCGACGCGGTGATGGCGACCTTCCTCACGCCCGACCACGCGCTCGCCGCGGCGCTGCGCATGCGCGAGGCGATGCGCCGGCTGAACGACGAGCGCATGGCAGCGAGGACCTGCTGCTCAAGATCGGCATCCACGAAGGGCCCTGCCTCGCGGTGAACCTGAACGAGCGGCAGGACTATTTCGGGCAGACCGTGAACATCGCCTCGCGCGTGCAGGGCCTCGCGACGTCGCGGTCGATCCTGGCGACGGCGCCGGTGGTCGACAATCCGCGCAGCGCCAGCCTGCTCGGCAGCAATGGCCAGAAGCCGGTGGCGCAGAGCCACGCCCTGCGCGGCATCGCCGCGGAAGTCGCGGTCTACGAAATCCCTGAGGCGCCCGCACGCCGTCGCGCCCAGCGCGACAGCAGCACCGATCCGCCGAACAGGAACGTCACGGCGAAAGCGAGACGGCCGACGGCAGCCCAGAGATCGAGGAACGACACGATGCGGGCGCGGATGGGATTGGCCGGATCGTAGATCACCGTCACGCGTTCGCCTTCGGCGAAGGACGCGCCGCTGCCGCCGCGGCCATGGAACTCGATCTCGCGGCCCTCGCCCGTGGTGAAGCGCACGACCGGCGCGTAGGACGATCCGCTCGACGTCGCGCTGCCTCTCGCGGCCGTCGGCCAGCCTCACCTCTTCCTGCTCGATCCGCCGCGTTCTCGCGGATCTCCAGCACGGTGCCTTCGGCGCGCGCCCCGCCGGTGTAGAGCGCGACGGCGTTCCACAGGACGAAGATTCCGATTACCGCCGCCGCGCCAGCGATCACGGCAAAGGCCCGTTCGCCGACCACGAGCAAGTCGGCTTCGCGCGACATCGCCCAGGCGATGGCGCCGAACAGCAGCCAGAAACAAGCGAACACCGTGACGAAAATGGCCGAGAACCAAAGCCGGTCGAAGGTGTCGATGCGGAAATCCGCCGGGATCCTGCGGCATGTAGAGGATGGTGACCCGATCACCCACCGCGAAGTCGGGCGCGCCGCTGCCAAGATCGCGTCACTTCCTGCGTCTCGCCGCTCGGCAGACGAAAGCGCACCACGGGCGCGTACATGTCGCCGTCGCGGCGGATCTCGCATGATCTCGCCGTCGGCGCGCTCGGCATAGAGCACATGACGCAGGCTGCCCCAGCCCAGCGCCAGCCCGCCGGCCAGGATCAGCGCGCCGATGCCGAGGACCAGCCAGGCAATCCAGCGCCAGCTTCGGTCGACGGCCATGGCTTGCCGTCAGGCGGGACTGCCGACGCAGGGCGTCGACGATGGCGACCAGCCGGCTGCCCTGCGGCGTCGCGGGATCGAGCAGCTGCTCGCGCGGCGTCGTCTCGGCGAGCCGGCTCGAGCTCCATCAGCGCGCGCACATGCTGGCGGCGGGTCAGGCGATGCTGGCTGGAGCGGTGGCGGAAGAACAGGCGCGAACAGCTGGCCCTCGCCCAGCAGCGCGTTGAGCTCGGTCGCCGTGACGTAGATCAGGAAGCAGGTGAAGATCCAGATCTGGATCGCCGCGAAGCGCCGCCACGTGAAGTCGTGCAGCGAGCTGCCTGCTGAAGGCCGGCCGAAGCCGCCGGTCATCGAAGGCGAAGTGGATGAACCGCTCGACCGAAGCGCACGACCAGCACGATCAGCGTGTAGAACACCGTCTTGTAGAGGATCGGCTGGATCGAGCGGCGCGCCGCGGAAGCGGTCGATCAGCGCGCACCTTGTTCGACCACCAGCACGGCCTTGCCCACCACCAGCGCCGTCGTGGTCGCGACCAGGAAGCGTCGACACGTGGAACCAGTAGTCGTGGACCAGCAGGTTGGTGGTGAAGGACGATCAGGTTGAAGGCGATGAAGAAGTAGAGCGTCGGCGGCAGCATGTGCCTGAACACCGTCCGCGACACCGAGCGGCCGGCGGCGCGGCAGGAACGCCCGCCGCGCTCACATGCGGCCTCCGTCGACCACGAAGTTCTGCGCCGTCACCAGCCGGCTGTCGTCGGCGGCAAGCCACAGCGCCATGCGCGCGATGTCGGGCGGATAGAGCTTCTCCTTGAGGCACTGCGCCTGCATCAGGCCGGCCTCGGCCTCGGGCGTCAGCCAGAGATCGATCTGGCGCTGGGTCATGATCCAGCCCGGCGTGATCGCGTTCAGCCGGATCTTGTCGGGGCCGAGGTCGCGCGCGAGACCGCGCGTCATGCCGATCACCGCCGCCTTGGCCGCCTGGTAGACCGACGAGGTCGGGCGTCATGGCGTGGTAGCTCACCGAGCTGAAATTGACGATCGAGCCGCCGCCCGCCTTCTTCATGCCGGGCGACGACGGCCTGGATGGCGAAGATACTGGTGGCGCAGGTTGACCGCGATGCGCTCGTCCCAGAAGGCCGGGCGTCACCTCCTCGATCGTATGCCGGTCGTCGCGCGCGGCGTTGTTGATCAGCACGGTGATCGGCCCCAGCCGGCCCGCCATGTCGGCGATCGCCGCCTGATAGGCCGCGATGTCGCGCACGTCGCACTTGGCGAACATCGGCGCCGGATGGCCGGCGGCCGCGATCTTGGCGACGAGCGCCTTCGAGGCGGCCTCGTCGATGTCGACGAAGCCCACCTTGGCGCCCTGCTCGGCGAAATGCTCGACGATCGAGGCGCCGATGCCCGAGCCGCCGCCCGAGACGAAGACGACGCGATCTTTCAGGCTGGGATAGGAAGCGAAGGGCGACATGAGATCCCTACAGGTTGGAGAGACGGAAGGCGATCTCGCCGGCCAGCGTCGCGCCGGCGGCGAGACGGGTGGAACCGATGTCGCCGGGGATATGGCTCACCGGTTCGACGCAGAAATAGGGACGGCCCGGCGGAATGTAGATGACGACGTCGCGGAACGGCTCGGTCGCTGTCATCTCGAGACGGAGCCCGACGCGTCGGCCGGACGATCGTGGCGCGGCCGTCCCAGCCCTCGAAGCCGCTGTCGACCGTCGACCTCGTCGACCCGGCGCGAGCGTCGAGAAATCCCATTTCGGCGGCACCGCGATGCGCTCCGTCGGCAGCACCTCGGCGTCGGTCAGCCAGACATGCTGCGTGCGGCAGGCGAGTTCGGCATCGGCGTCGCGCACGAAGAACGGATGCAGCCCGAGGCCGGCCGGCACGGGCCGGCTTTCCAGGTTCTCGATGCTCATGCCGACGACGAGCGTGTCGCCGTCGAGACGATAGGTCTGGCGGGCGCGATAGCGGAAGGGCCAGCCCTCCCGGCCGTCATGCTCGTAGACGATGTCGGCGGAGTGCCCGTCGCTCCGCGTGACGGCCCACGGCCGCGCCCAGCCGTCGCCGTGCATGGGATGGCGCACGCCGGGCCAGTTGGGCTTCAGCACGATCTCGGCGCCGTCGAAGACGAACCGGCCGTTGGCGATGCGGCCGGAGAACGGCACCAGCGGATAGCACGGAAGAATCGTTGCCTCGGCCCGAGGCAATGGCCTCCGGCGTTGTCGGCCGCAGCAGGTCGATCGAACCATCGGCCGTGAAGCGCGCGATCGACGCCGCCGGCCTGCGGGGCGAGATCCAGGCCAAGCCGGCCGGCGCGCAAGGACAAGAGCTTCATGCCATCGCCTCTACCCGCATCCGGGCTGCTTAATCCACCATGGCCTGCTTTTGCTCGATCATCGCTACATCCGGCAAGGGGCGTGATGATAGGCTTGGTCATCACTTGGGCAAGCGGGGGCACGACATGAGCTGACGATCTCATCGGCAAATGGGAGTTGAGCCGGCGTCGCGTTCTGGGTGCTGCCGCCGGCCTCGGCCTGGCCGGACTGTCGGGCGCCGCTTTTGGCCAGCAGAGCGGCCCGTGGAGCGTGGCGCCCAAGAGCAAGGTCGATCGCCTCAACTTCGTCGTCTGGACCTACGGCGACATCTACACGCGCATCGCCAAGCAGTTCGAGACCGATTGGGGCGTCAAGGTCGATTCGACGATCTCCTCCTTCAACGACCATCCGACCAAGCTCGCGACGCATGTACGCGGCCGGCGAGAAGATCGACGTCTCGCAATCCTCGCCCTTCTCCTTCCCCAACTTCGTCAACCAGGGCCTGGCCGAACCGCTCGACGACCTGCCGGGCGCCGCCGACTACATCAAGGACTTCACGCCCTTCACCAAGCAGGTGGCGACGATCAAGGGCAAGACCATGGGCCTGCCGTACTTCTCCGCGGTGTGGGTATGGAACTACTACGCCGACATGCTGGAGAAGCTCAAGATCGACAAGCCGTTCGCCACGCTACGACGAATTCATCGAGCATTGCGTAAAGGCCAAGAAGGACGGCGTGTCGCGCTATCCCATCCTGTGGATCGCCGGCGTCGGCCTCGAGCAGCTGCCGGGCACCTGGTACCAGATGACCTTCAACCGCGGCGGCACCTTCTTCGACAAGCAGGGCAACCACATGCTGGGCGCCGGCTCGGTCGCCCGCGAGACGCTGAAATGGTGGGCCAACACCTTCGAGAAGGGCCTCGACATCGCCGATCCCGAATCGCTGAAGGTGCAGTTCACCAGCGGCGGCCAAGGCGTTCGGCGCCGGCAAGAATCTCTATCGCGGGCCGAACCATCACTACGGCCTCAACATCTGCCAACGATCCGGCGCAGTCGCCGATCGCCGGCAAGGTCAAGGCGCTGGGCTCGCCGGGCGACGGCAAGACGATCGGCGTCACCCATGTCTACTTCCTGTCGTCGGCCAACCGCGACAAGGAATGGGCGTGGAAGCTGCTGCAGTATCTCGGCGGCAAGACCAAGGACGGCAACTACACGCAGGCCGTCAGCCTGGCCAAGGACGCCATGCTGGGCTCCGGCTACACCTCGGTGATGAACAGCGACGCGGTGAAGCTCGGCTGGGCGCCGTGGGGCGACGTGCCGACCCTGCTGAAGATCTGGGACCAGGCGTCCTATATCGGCGAGGCCTGCTCGTCGGTCTACCAGCCGTGGCATTTCCCGTGGACCGATCAGCTCAACATCGAAGTCCAGAAATGCCTGACCGGGCAGATCACGCCTGACCAATGCTGCGACAACCTGATCAAGGGCATCGCCGACGCCAAGCGCAAGGTCTGACGCCCTGACCAGCCAGGCGCAGGAGATCGCCGTCGCGCGCAGCGGTCCGCATGCCGTGGTTCCGGCGCGAGATGCGGGCGTCGCACTTCGCCTTCTTCATGAACGTGCCGACGCTGCTCTGCCTCGGCCTGGTGCTCGCCTACCCGGTGGTCTACGCGGCCTACCTTTCGGTGCATCGGGTGGGGCTCGCCCAGCTGCGGCGCGGCGAGTTCCCCTTCAACGGCTGGGAGAACTACGGCCGGGTGCTGGAGGATCCGCTGTTCTGGGTCGCGCTCAAGAACACGCTGGTCTTCACCGTCATCACCGTCAGCAGCGAGATCGTGCTGGCGGTGCTGATTGCGCTGCTCATCAACCAGACCAGCGTCTGGACCTCGCGGCTCACGCGCTTCCTGATCCTGCTGCCCTATGCCATCCCGCCGATCTGCCAACGGCCTGATCTGGTCGTTCCTCTACAGCTTCCAGTTCGGCTTCTTGAACCGGATCCTGTTCACCGCGGGCCTGATCAGACGATCCGGTCAACTGGGCCGGCAATCCCGACACGGCGCTCTACGCCGTCACCGTGCCCTATATCTGGCGCACCCTGCCCTTCGCCATCATCCTGGTGCATGCCGCCCTGCAGGGCATCCCGCGCGAGCTCTACGAGCAGGCCGTCGATCGACGGCGCCAATGCCTGGCACCGCTTCCGGCACATCACCCTGCCGATGCTGCGGCAGATCATCGCCATCATCCTGATCCTGCGCACCGCCTTCGCCTTCGCCGTGTTCGAGGAGATCCTCGCCATCACCCAGGGCGGGCCGGGCGACGCCACCTGGGTCGCGGCCTGGTACAGCTACAAGATCACCTTCGCGCCGCCCAACAATTTCGGCATGGGCTCGGCCTCGGCCTTCATCCTGGCGCTGATGATCGGCGCCATCGCGCTGGTCTATATGCGCTTCATCTATCGCCGGGTGACGCCTCTGATGTTCAAGACCACGCGCCACGACCGGCTGCTGCTGCACGTCGCCAACCTGACGGTGATCTTCTTCATCCTGCTGCCGCTGGCGGCGGTGTTCATCGGCAGCATCCAGTCGGAGAAGGCGCTGCAGGCCGACACGCGCCGCCTGCTGCCGCTCGAGTTCACGCCTCGACAATTTCACCGTCATTCTCACCAAGGGCGAGCAGAAGGGCCGCATCTTCGAGCAGGTCACCTACCTGCCCGACAACATCAAGAGCTTCTACACGGCGCTTCTGCCAACTCGGCGATCGTGGCGGTCTCGGTCACGTTCCTGACCCTGCTGTTCGGCTCGCTGTCGGCCTACACCATCGCCCGCCAGCGCTTCCGATGGACGCTGTTCCTGCTGCAGGCCAACATCGTCGCGCGCTTCGTGCCGGTGATCGTGCTGATGATCCCGCTCTACGTGGTCATGCGCTCGTTCGGCCAGCTCAACTCGCTGAGCGGCGTCATCATCGCGGAGACCGGCTTCCTGCTGCCCTACGCCATCCTGATCCTGGCGCCCTATTTCGACACCATCCCGGCCGAACTCGAGGAAGCCGCGCGCATCGACGGCTGCACGCGGCTCGGCGCCTTCATGCAGATCGTCCTGCCGCTGGCGACGCCGGCGCTGGCGGCGTGCGGCGTCATCATGTTCATCATTTCCTGGCACGAGCTCCTGATCCCGCTGATCCTGAATGCCCGGCCGGATTTCATGACCCTGCCGGTGGTGATCGCGAGCCTGGTCGGCGACGTCCATCGTCTTCTTCAATCTGATGATGGCGATCTGCCTGCTGGCGCTCGCGCCCACCGTGATCCTGGTGGCGCTGCTGCAGAAATACATCGTCGAGGGCCTGGCGGCCGGCGCCGTCAAAGGCTGACGGCCGGATCGTCCGCAGAGCGGCAAGGCGTCATGGCCTTGGCCGGCCGGGACGCACTATGATCCGGCCTTCAACCAGGACTGAAAAGGGAACGCCGATATGTCGACGAACATGCTGAAAAAGCGCCTGCAGGCCGGCAAGGCCTGCGTCAACGCCTGGCTCGCGATCCCCAGCGGCTTCTCGGCCGAGACCATGGCGCAGTGCGGCTGGGACAGCGTCACCGTCGACATGCAGCACGGCGTGCAGGACTACCATTCGATGGTCAGCCTGCTTCCAGGCGATGGACAAGCATCCGGTGACGCCGCTGGTGCGCGTGCCGTGGAACGAGCCCGGCATCATCGGCAAGGTTCTGGACGGCGGCGCCTGGGGCGTGATCTGCCCGATGGTCAACAACGCCGCCGAGGCCAAGGCGCTGGTCTCCTATTCGCTCTATCCGCCCAAGGGCAAGCGCAGCAACGGCCCGATCCGCGCCGGCGCCTATGGCGAGGCGACGCCCTACCAGGCGACCGCCAACGACGAGGTGCTGGTCATCCCGATGATCGAGACCCAGGAGGCGATCGACAATATCGACGCCATCCTCGACGTGCCGGGCATCAGCGGCATCTATATCGGCCCCAGCGACCTCGGCCTGTCGCTCGGCCTGGTGCCGAAGCTCGACCGCGAGGAGCCGCAGATCCTGGCGATCTACGACAAGCTTCTGGCCGCCATCAAGAAGCGCAACCAGTTCGCCGGCATCCACAACGGCACGGCCAGGCTACGCCGCCAAGATGATCGGCAAGGGCTTCCGCTTCGTCACCATCGCCAACGACTCGGGGCTTATGGCCATGGCGGCGCGCG
>ERZ1370068.4274-contig-3356_pt1 | contig 52179 bp, 43 predicted proteins | sample MGYA00561227_ERZ1370068 | MGnify/ENA primary metagenome ERZ1370068 (study PRJEB38410, sample SAMEA6850437) | metagenome | study: Metagenomic assessment of the ecological functions of the soil: analysis of the soil microbiota associated with the... | reverse complement strand
TTGTCGCTTCGTTCGGTCCGTGTGCTCTCCCTCGCGTCGCCTGCAGGACCAACGGCGAGACCTATCGCCTTCACCCGGGACGTCAGCTTCACGGGGTGAATTCCTGAAGGGCGTCTCGCTCGCCGGGGCCCGGCGCACGCGTCCAGATGCGCTTGCACGTCCCCAGCGGAGGGGAGCCGATCGGGTACGACCTCCGGAAGGCGAGGTCGTCCGGATGACCCGGGCGAGAGGCGCCTCGACACCGACGCGCGCGCGAGCTCCAGGAAGATCTCGACCCATCGCGACCGCCGCGAAGCCGACGTCGAGGAGGTCGGTCCCGGGGTGAAGTCCCGCTTCCTCGATCTTCCGGCCGATCTGCGTTCTGCCGCTCAGCACGGTTCGTTCGCGAGAGCTCAGGGGCGGCGCCCGCCGCCCCAGACGGGATCCTCGTCACGTCGACGACGACGCCCGGCATCCGCGAGCTTGCGAGGGGACATCCTGAAAGCCGGGGCCGGATGCGACGTCCAGACCACGCGGAATCCGGCCTGGACGCCCTCGAAGCCGCGCTCACCGGCTCGTTCGACCTCATGCTGCTCGACGTGAACATGCCGGAGATGGACGGCTGGGAAGTGCTGCGGCTGCTCAAGTCCGACGAGCGATTCGCGGCTCCGATCGTGATGTTCACGGTCAAGACCGAGGTGCGCGACAAGGTCCACGCCCTCCAGGACGGGGCGCTCGACTACATCGCGAGAAGCCCTTCTCCTACGACGAGCTGCTCGGCAGGGATCGGGAGGATCTTCGAGGGCCGCCGAGTGCGCCCGTGACGAACGACGTGGTCCGCCTGCGCGCCGAGATCCTGCGACTGAAGAGCGCGCTGCACGACCGAGATCACGGGGCTTCCCTCGCTCCCCCCTCCTGTTCGACGATCTTCGCTCCTTCTCGACCAGAGGCGCGCGCATTCTGGCCTGGGAATCCACCCCGGCGTTCCCAGTCTCTGGCGTTCGTGGAGAGTCTCTACGGCTGGCAGACCTTCGACCACATCGTCACGGAGCTGGCGAGCACGCTCTCCGGTCTCCGGGGGAGCATCCTTCCGGCGCCGATGCGCGCTTCGCGCAGACATGGGATCCACGGGAAGAGATGCTCGCCGTCCTCCCGGCCGGCAGGGATGGTTCCGGAGGCGGACTCCCGGAGTCCCAGCGGGTGGCCGCCGCGGAGCTCGAGCGGGCGGCAGCTCGAGCGGCTCCAGGCGGAGGAGTGCCTGCCACGATCGCGCCGCGGCTCGTTCCCAGGATCGGGCTACGCCGTCGCTCTCGGAGAACCCGTTCTACCGCTTCGCTGAGCGCCTCGTCTACCGCGCGATCGAGGAGGCCCGCGGCCTCGCGGCGCGCCGCGACGAGCGCGGCCGCCGATCGTGGGGCGCCGAGGTCCGTCAGCTCATCCGGGTGGCTCGATCGTCGCGGCACTACCGGCCCTCGTCGATCGCGGGACGCTCGAGGGTCCCCGCCACGAGGCCCTCTCGCGCGGTCCCGAAGGAAGTGGGCTCGAGTTCTCGGCAATTCGCTTCGCCCGGTCTGCGCGACGCCGGTCGCTCGGCCCTGAGCTCGACCGGCTGTGCCGCCGCATCGCGCTTCGCTTCCACGCCCAGGGAATCGGGGCGCAAGCGGGAGATCTTCGTCAACACGCTCCCCCGATCACCTCGCCGATCCGGAGTGGCGGGACGGCCGCTGCGAAGAGTCGCTTCGCGGCGATCGGCCTTTGCGCCGGAGTGACCTCGTCGTCGAATTCTCGGAAATCGAGGCGTCGGACGCCACACCGAGGCGATCGAGCGCTCGGGCGGCCGGTCTGCGACGGCGCGGCTTCCAGCTCGCGATCGACGACATCGGGACGGGATATGCGGGGGTCTGGGGGCGATCGATCGGATCCGTCCCGACCACCTCAAGGTCGACATCTCCCTGGTGCGTCACATCGAAGCGAACCTCATCCAGCAGTGGACCTCACGAGGCTCGCTCGTCGCGGATCGGCGACCGGATGGGGGGGCTCCTGGTCGTCGCCGAGGGACGCGAGAGCCGGGAGAGCCGATGTCCTGCGCGCGCGCGGCGCGCGGTACGGGCAAGGAGTTCCTCTTCTCCGGGCGCGACGCCGGAGATCCACCAGGACCGATACCCGTCCCCGTGAGGCACTCGCGCGGGCGTGCCGGCGCAGACCGCCGTGGCCGCGCCCGGGTTCCCGGAGACGATCTCGCCTCGTCTGGATCTGGCGCGGCACGCCGCGCTCGGGGCCGGAGCGATCGCCGCGGCGCTCTGCGATCACGCGCGATCCGCACGGCGCGGCGCGCGCTCTTCTTCTCGAGCTCGCGCGCGAGATCGTCCGCGCCGCCGAACAGCTCGCCGAGGGCCCAGCACGAGCACGTGGCGGTCGCTTCCGCCGGGCGACCTCGCTCGCTCCCGGCGGGGGCTGCTCCTGAAGTCCCTCGCGGAGCTCGTCCAGGCGGTGAGAAGACCAACGACCTCGAGCGCCGCATCCGGGATGCTCGAGGAGATCCTCGGCTCGGCACGCGACGCCGGTCTACGTCCGGACCGACTCGAGGGGGACATCCGCCACGCCAGCGTCGGGGCGGAGGCGCTGTTCGGATGGGCGAACGGGGAGTGGATGGGACGGAACGTGGCCTCGCTCTTCCCTCCCGAGGAGTACGAAGCGTTCCTTCCGAAGCTGTCCCGTCGCGCCCTGCGCGACGGACCGATCCGCCACGAGGCGAAGCTGCTGGGCGGCGGAGGGATCTAGTCTTTCGAGCCAGCCTCAGGATCGGGCCTTTCCAAGCACCTCCCTTCGGGGAGGCGAGGGGGTGGTTCCTCGAGATCCGGGACCGTCAGCGGCGAGGAGCGACTCCGGACAGGACCTGAAGGAGTCCGGAGGTCCAGCACCGCACGCTCGTCGAGCAGAAGCTCCCCATCGGGGTTGTTTCGGGTCATCCAGGATGGACGGTTCGTCTACGGAACGCCGCCCCGTGGAAGGATCTTCTCGGGCTCGACGAGGTGGCCGGACGCGATTTCCGGGAAGTCAGCTCGCTTCGGAAGACTTGAGCTGGCGCGGTCATCAACCGCCTGTCGGCAGGCCGAGACCTGGGAGAGGAGACCTCGTTCACGATCGACTTGCTCGCTCCGGCCACGCTGCGGGCGCCGCTGGCCGATCGACGTGAGGCTCTCGGCCTCCCGCACCGCGTACGGTGGCCATCCGGCGGTGATCGATCGGTGCGGGACATCGGGCCCGACCGCGACGCTGCGGCGGTCCTCGTCAGCGGACGAAGCTCGATGCTGCGATCCCGAGGCGAGCGAGGGACGCCGTTCTGCTGCTCCGGCTCCGCGCCCGTCCGGCGGAACGGTGACGCTCGGGAGCCACCGATTCGAGGAGCTGTTCGGTCTGAAGCCCGCGAGCCCTGGCGGGGCTGGGCCTCGAGGGGGCTGGCCGAGGCGCTCGCCCCGCTCTTCGCGAATCCGGCGGAGATCCGTGACTACCTGCGCAGCAGGCTCTCGCCTCGGGGAAGGACGAGAACCCGACGCTCCTGCTCGAGGACCATCCGCCCCTTGCGGCGCGTCGCCGAGGTTTCCTCGCGCGCGGCGCGCGCGACCGGCGCGGCCGCGTTCTCCGGGAGCCTGCTCGTCCTGCGCGACGTCACCGCGCACAAGGAGCAGCAGAAGAGGCTCACGCTGTCGAGGCCGAGGAGCTGGCGCGCATGCGGGACCTCCTGGAGCGCACGAACCGCGAGCTGGCCGAGGTCAACCGCGAGCTCCAGAAGGAGGGACCGCCGACGTCGAGCGAGCACGAACCAGGGCTGCGCACGCTCGACAGGGGATGAAGTCGAGACCTGCTCGCCAGGCGTCTCGCACGAGCTCAGACGCCGCTGGATCAGCATCAAGGGGGTACGCTCCGAGTTGATCCTCGGGAGGCTCGGCGCGGTGACGCCGATGAGCAGCGTGAGGGGCTCGACGTCTCGCTCTCGCAACATCCCACGACCGGTTGATCGGGATGATCAACAACCTCCTGAAACTTCTCCCGGATCGAGGCGCGACATGTCGAGCATGCGGATCGAGTCCTGGCCCCTCCACCAGCTTTCGTCGAGGAGACGATCGACGTCGTCCGGGAGGCGGCCACCGGGCTTTGCGGATCGCGATCACGACGCGCTACATGACCGACGATCTGATCGTGAGAGGCCCGGATCGCGAGAGAAGATCTCCCAGGTCTTCCTCAACCTCCTCTCGGACGCGATCAAGTACAACCGCGAGGAGAGAGTCAGGTCGAGGTCGACGTCCGGAAGGGGAAGAAGGGATATCTGATCTCGTCGATGTGCTGCGTCCCGGGCGTCGGGATCCCCAAGGGGACTCGCTCGAGGCGGATCTTCGAACGCTTCTATCGAGAGCCCGGCGGGTCCGGCTCCGGGCAGCCGGCGCCCGGGCCGGGGATCGGCCTCGCGAGTCGTCCGCGACATCCACTGCGGATGCATGGCTTGCATCATCAAGGCCGACAGCCACGGCAGGGAGAGGGGAGCGTCTTCACCTTCTCACGCTCCCGCTGGCGGCCACCGCCGAGGCCGAGGCCGCCGGGCCGGGCTCGTCCGCCGGCCCCGTCGGCGGAGACGCCTGCCGCGATCCCTTCCGCTCGCGCTGATCAGGGCGTAGCGAGCTGCTGCGGGCGGCCTGCGAGAGAGATGACGGCGGCCGCGGCGGCGGGCACGTTGAGGCGAATCGACGCCCGCGCGCATCCGGATCGAGACGTTCTGGTGGAGGCGCTGCGCGACGGCATTCGGCGGAAGCCCCTCCCCCTCGCGGCCGAAGACGAATCCGACCGCTCCGTCGTAGATCGGCTCGCCGTGGGCCGCGCCGCCGAAGCGGCGCTTGTCCCGAAGAGCCGCACGCCGCGGGCCGCGGCGCGGTCGAAGCGGCAGGTCGTCGGGCGGGGTCCCCGCGCGCGAAGGGGCATGCGGAAGATCGAGGCCGGCGAGGCGCGTACGGCCTTCCGGGGACGTCGGATCGGCCGAGCCCGCCACCGTTGCGAAGAGAAGGTCGCGCCGGCGGCGTCGGCCCGTCCTGAGGAGCGTTCCAGGTTCCCCGGATCCTGGAGCCCCAGGCGACGACCCAGAAGTCGTCCCCGCGCCCCTCGGGTTTCCGGCAGGGGCTTGCTGGGCGCTGAAAGCCGACGATCCCGCGACGATCCCCTGCGGCGTCTCGGCGGGGACGATCGCGTCGAGAACGCCGTCGCTCGTTTTCGACGAGCTCGACCTTCTTTCCGCGAAGCGTCTGGAGCGAGGCGCCGCCGCCCGCGCAGCGACCTCGAGGCGGGGGAGCGTGCAGGACGACCACCTCGACGGCCGCCCCGCGGCGAATGCGTCGATCGGCTTCACGCCCTCGGCGAGGGCACGCTTTCTCACCGCGGCGTGCCTTCGCGTCCTCGCCGAGCGAGGCGGACGCGGCGGACGGAGAGGGTTGGCGCGGGAGGTGATGCGCGTGGCCACACGCGGCGCTATGATCGCGTGGTGGAGACGTTCATGATCGATCCGGACGAGCCCGCGACCGTGGGGATCGGTCGCGCGGCCGAGGCGCTCCGGCTCCGGGAAGGTCCTCGCCTTTCCGACCGAGACGTATTACGGCCTCGCCGCTGACGCCCGGAACGAGCGGGCCCTGGCGGCGATCCGACGGCGGGCGGGACGTCCCGCCCAGGATCGCCGATCCTGCTCCTTCTGGCCTCGCTCCCTGAACCGAAAGCTCAGGGGCCGTCGCCGTCTACACGATCGGCTCCTGATTCCGCCGGCGCCCTCTCGCGCCGATGCAGTGGCCGTCTCGCGCGTCCGCCTTCTGGCCCGGCCCCTCACGATCGTCACTCCCGGCGCGGCCCGAGCTGTCGCCCCTTCTCACCGCCGGCACTGGGAACGATCGGCGTGCGCGTCTCGGAGCCTCCCGCTGGCCCGCGGCCTTGCCGCGGCCTCGGTCATCCGATCACGGGCACGGGCGCGAACCGATCCGGCGAGGCCGCCGGCGAGGACGGCCGCCGAGGCTCGCGATGCGCTCGCCGGAAGGATCGACGGCGTGATCGACGGGAGGGGACGACCCCGGGCGGCGCTCCTTCGACCGTGGTCGAGCTCTCACCTCCGGAGCGCCGCGGCTGTCGTGCGGGGCGGCGCTGTTCCCGTTCGACCGCATCCTGGCGCTCTCGGTCCCGCACTGATGGCGCGCGGATCGCGCGCGGAGTCGGACTTCGGCGCTGTTCATCGCGTGTGGGGGCGGTGGTATATTCGCGCCGCTTGAAAAGGCGCGTTTCGCCAGCACGCTCTCTCGATCCCTGCCCCCTCGTCTTCCGCGTTCACCGCTGGAAGGAGGCGGAAGCCAGACGATGACGGGCCTCGGCGATCCGTCGAAGCGGTCGGGTTCACGCGAGCAGATGTCCACGCCGCCCGGGACGGGCGGTGCGCGCGGCCGCGGGAAGCCTGATGCTGCTCGGACTTCTCTCCCGCGGCGCCCGAACGAGCTTCGATTGCGAGAGCGGCGGCCGCGAACAGGCGAACGTCGTCGTCCTCGGGTTCGACGGCGCCGATGCGCGGAACTCGTCGAGACAGTGGAGTGGATGAGCGAGGGGAAGCTCCCGAACCTCGCCCGGCTCAGGAGCGAGAGGCTCCTGCGCCCCGCTTCTCCCGACGAGGTCCCGCGCAGACCCCGTCTCGTGGTCGTCGCGTTCGCGACGGGGATCAACCCGGAGCCGGACCCAGATCTTCGACTTTCCTGAGGCGCCTTCCAGTCCTACTCCCCGACCTTCGCGATGGCCGAGGAGACCGAAGGCGTCCCTTCCTCTGGGGGCCGGCGAGATCCGCTCCGTCTCCGGGCTCCTCGCCGGGTTCGCGATCGCGGCGATCGCCGTCTCGTCACTCGCGGCGCTCCTGCTCCGGTCCGTCCGGGCCCGCCCGGGGAAAGCCGATGGTGGCCGCGCTCTGGATCAGGATCCCTGTGCTCGCGGGAGCGGCGGCATTCGTGGCGGTGCATGGCGTCGTCAAAGAAGGACGCTTCCGCCGACCGTCCGTGGGCGATCAGCAGCCGGAAAGGGGAGACCTTCTGGAAGCTCGCGGCCGATCAGGGGGCGAGCCCCTTCATCATCCGGGTGCCGGCGACGTTTCCGGCCGAGCCCGTCGGGGATGGGCGCATGCTCTCGGCGGTCTCGGCGTTCCCGACATCCGCGGAACGATCGGGCGGCCCTCCTTCTATACGTCCGATCCCTCGGCCAGCCTCGGAGACAACGAGTTCTCCCTCGGCTCGCGCGGCTGCCCGTCGCGCTCGGGCGATGCTCGAGACGACCGTCATCGGCCCCTACAACAAGCCGTTCTACGGCTACGTCCTCGAGCGCGCGACTCGAAGGGATCACCGATCCCGCACGGCGCAGCCGCGTCCGCGACGCGGGAAACCGAGGAAGGGCTCAAGAAGCGCGATGGATCGCGCTGATCGAGATTCCGATGCGTCTCGAGACGGACGGCCGACTGCCCTCGAAGATCTCGGATCGAGGGCCGCGCGTTCTCGCCCTAAGCCCGGCGGGGAGTGGAGCGACTGGAGTCGATCTTCGACTTCCCGTGTGAACTGGCTCGTCGACCGCGATTCGCCCCGGTCGCGCGGGATCGGCCGGTTCCAGCTCTTCTCTACGCTCGCGCCGGAGCTGCAGGCTCTGGCTGTCACCGGTCAACTTCCACCCCGAGTTCCATCCGGTGCCGTATCTACCTGGCCCGCGATCACTACGCGCAGGAGCTGGCGACAAGGCAGCTTCGGCTGCTTTGAGACCATCGGCTGGACCGAGGACACCTGGTCGCTTCCCGTCGGGCGTCGGGGACGAGCAGCACTTCCTCGACGACATGAACGCGTCGATCGACAAGGACGAGGAGATCATGATGGCTGACTCTCGGCGAAGCAGGGACTCGCAGCTCTACGTCCAGGTCTTCTCGTTCACCGATCGCGGATCGGCCATCTCTTCTGGCGGTTCATCGATCCCGATGCCACCCGCTCTACGACGCCGCAAAGGCCGCGCAGTCGCGGCCCCGAGATCGAGAAGGCCTACGTGCGGATGGACGCGATGCGTCGGGAAGGCGCGGGCCGCGCTCGCCCCGGACGACGCGCTCGATCGTCTGCTCCGACCACGGCTTCTCCTCGTTCCGGCGCGGCGTCAACTACAACACCTGGCTCGTCCGCGAACGCGGCTACATGACCCTCGAAGGGGGCCGAGGGGCCGGCGCGCACGCTCGAGGACTCTCTTCGACCGAGCGGGCGAGTCGCTCTTCCGCGAACGTCGACTGGAGCCGGCACGAAGGCGTACGCCCTGGGCCTCGGCAACATCTACGTCAACCTCTACGGGCGCGAGCCGCAGGGGATCGTCCAGGAAGGGGAGGAGTACGAAAGCGTCGTGCAGGGGATCAAGGACGGGCTCGAGGCGCTCGTCGATGAGAAGACCGGGGAGCGGCCCGGTGACGCGCGTCTACCGGCGCGAGGAGATCTATCCGCGGATACGATCCCGTGCTCATCCCCGACCTCCGTCCGGCCAATGCGCTCTGGGCTACCGGGTCTCCTGGCAGACGACCCTCGGGAGGCGTCCCGCCGGACCTGTTCGACGACAACCTGAAGGCATGGAGCGGAGACCACTGCAGCAACGATCCGCGCCCTCGTCAAGGGGATCCTCTTCTCGAGCCGGAAGATCGACGCGCGACAGACCAGGATCATCCCGATCTGATTCCGCGCCGATCCTGTCGGCGCTCGGTGCATCCCGGTCCCCGAGGGTCTCGACGGCCGGCTCGCTCTGATTCACGGGCGCAGTGACCGGCGCCTCTGCGTCGTGGGGAGCCAGGCGGCGGCGCTCGTGGCGGACGATCGCCGCGGCGGGCGATCTCGCGCCTCTGGCCCTTCTCGGCGCACGGGGCGCGCTCCTGCCGACCCGGCACCGGCGGCGGGACGGGCGCCGGGCGCCGGCGGACCACGCCCCCGCGTCCAGCGCGCGAACCCGTCGGACCCGCCGAACGAGACGAAGGCTTCGTCTTCTGCGGCGCGACATCGCGACGCTCAAGCGCGGCGTCGAGACCACTCTCGACCGAAGAGAAGGGCCTCCTCAGGGATCTCGCGGCTCTCGAGGCCGACGTCCTGCGAAGCAAGCCGACCTCGCGCGCAGGCCGAGGCGCGGCTGCACGACGCCGAGCGCGGACTGGCGCCGCGGACCGAGGGCACGCGCCGCCCAGCTCGCGGCGAGCGTGCTGGAGGAGATGGAAGGACGCCGTGGCGCACCCGCTTGCGCGCCCTCTACCGCCTCGGCCCCCGCGCTACCCGCGCGTGCTCCTCTGCCCTCCTCGCGCACCCGGAGGATCTCACCTCTCCGCATTCCGGGCAGCGATCTCGCCTCTCTCGCGGGACGCCGGGGATCATCACGCGGTACCGGATCGAGAGCCGGCTCGCGCGCGCGGAAGCGCTCCGGCTCCGAGACGGATCCGGGGAACGCTCGTTCGGGGAGCAGGCGGCTCCGCCAGCGCGCCCACCGGGAAGCGGCGGCGGCGGTCGAGCGCAAGCGAGCGCTCCTGGTCTCGATCCGGCGGGGACCGCCGGAGCCCACGAGAGCGCGCTCTGGCGAGATGGAGACGGCCGAGCGCGCGTTCGGCAATGCGCTGTCGGGGCTCGCGTCGAGCGCGCCGGAGGAAGTTCCCGCATCGCGTTCGAGGCGCTTCCGGGGACTTCTCGACGCTGGCCGGCCGAGGGGGTGTGGTCGGCGAGCGGTTCGGCACCATGACGAACCCGGGGAATTCGGAACGAAGCTCGCCCACAACGGGATCGACATCGACGCCCCCTTCCAGGGTCCTGCCGTCCGGAACGTCGCGGGACGGCATCGTCATCTTCAGCCAGTGGTTTCCGCTGGATGGCTGGCTGCCGATCAGACACTGACCACGGCGGAGGCTGGCTTGAGCGTCTACGCCCACGCCTCCGCCTTGCTGGTCGAGGAAGGGGGAACAGGTGAGGAGAGGGCAGAGAAGATCGCCGTCGTCGGATGACAGCCCAGCTCGATCCGAGGACTGCGTACCTGCATTTCCGGCGTCGCAAGGACGGCCGACCCGTCGATCCTTTGGGCTGGCTCAGGGCGCGCGATGACGACGGTGTATAAGTTAACCTTGCGGAAACCCCACGGCCCTCCGTTCCGCTCATCCCTTCGGCCCCTCCCTCCTCGGTCTGGCCTCGCTCGGATCTTCGTCCTCGGCTCCGGGCCTCGCCAAGGAGTCGATCTTCAAGTACCCTGAACGTCTTCCGCGCGGAGGTGTACTCTGCTGGTCCGCCCGGAACTACGTCGATCCGGTCGACGAGGACCAGCTGCTGGAGGAGCGCCTACAAGGGGATGGTCGGCGGGCTGGACCTGTTCAGCGGATACCTTGAAGAATGAGGGGAGTTCCAGAAGGTCAAGAGCGACCCGATCGTGCAGCGGACCCGCGGAGACGGGGATCGAGGTACTGCGCATCCCGGCGGAGCCGTCGTCGTGGCCGTCGCGCCCGCCCGTCCCAGGCCGAGAAGGCGGGAGTGCGCCCGTCGGATCAGATCTGGGCGATCAGAGGAATGCCCACGCGGCAGCTGACCCTCGTCCGAGACTTCCGGCCGTGCCCAGCACGGGGCGGAGGATTCCGCCAGTGCGAAGCTCTCGCCCATCACCCCAAGACCCAGAAGCGGGACGATCCTCCGGGTCCGGCGGACGATTCAGTCGTTCCCGCCGTTCGAATCGCGCGCATGCTCGGGGGCAAGGTTGGATGCTTGAAGATCGCCAGATCTGGAGCGCGCCGGGAAGGACCACGCTCTGCGACGGCCCTGGTTGCACTCAAGGCGAAGGGGGCGACGCGCCTCCTGCTCGATCTTCGTGGGTGCGTCCGCGGGGATGTCGCGAGGACGCGCGGTGCGCGTTGCCGGGCTGTTCGTTCCCCAGGGGCCGGTCGTTTCGAGTCCAGGAGCGGGGGCGCCAAGGTCTCCCGCGACACGAGGACTCCCCGGGTCTGGACGCTCCCGGTCTGCGTCCCCGGCAACGGAGGGACCGCGGGAGGCGTCGAGGTCCTCGCGGCGAGCCGCGCCGGGCCAGGCTCAAGTCGACCCTTCCTGGGCGAGACGACCTACGGCTGGGGATCCGAGCAGGGGAGATGGTCGCGCTCCCCTCGGGCGACGGCCTCATCCTGTCCAGCTCCCACACGGTATCTCTCGCCGTCGGGGAGGTTCTGGAACAAGTCGGGCCTCAAGCCCGAAGCAAGGAGGTGCTCACCTCGACGATCGAGGAGCGCGCCGGTCTCGAGCCGGATACACAGCCTTCAAGAAAGCGCTCGATCATCGTGCGTCCCGCCGCACCGTGCGCCCGCCGCCGCCAAGAGGCGTGGCCTTAATGTCACCGTCGCGCTGGCGCGAGACTCGACCCTCCGCTCTCGCCCCCTTCATCCCTCCGGGAGGGGATCCGGCCGATGGAGCCGAAACGTTCCGTCGCCCAGTCTCATCGAGCGTCAGCGCGCGGCGGTTCACCGCCGCCGCGGCGCGCATGAACGGCGAGGAGCCGGACAGTCGCGACTCGCCGAGATCGATGGCGATTTGTTCTCGCGCACGCACCCGCGCGGAAGAGGCGGCAGCGGGGCCACACTGCGGGGCGCGGTCATCGAGCGAGTGCGCCTCCTGGCGCTCCATCCCCGGCCTTCACCCTCGAGGAGGGACCCGCTTGCCCGCTCCGCTCGGCAGCTCGATCGGGCGATCGAGCGGGCCTGCGCGCGCGGGCGTGTGAGGAGGCCCGTGAGCTCGCGGAGGAGCGTATCCGCAGGATCGCGGACGAAGCCTCGCGGCCGCGGCTTCTCCCCGCGCGACCCAGAGAGTCGACCGAGGCGCGCCAGGACGGAGAAGGCGGACGAGTGGCCTTCCGCAGGCGGTCTGGGCGCGGCGATCGCGCTCGTGCGATCGTCCGACCTGTCCGCCTCGTCTCCGAGGCTCCGGGGAGATGCTCGAGGGGACCGCTCCTCTGCTCGAAGACCTGCTCGCTTCCGGCTTCCGTCCCGCGCGCGGAAGCGTTCCGGGCGGGGCTCGGGGGCGGATCGACGATCGATCCCGCTCCTTCGACCCTGGCCAACCGGGTCGACCGTCTCCTCTCCGACCGGTTCGGCAGGTCCGTCGTGATCCTCCCCGCAGCGTCGCGGCGGCGATCGCGGAGATCGTTTCGGGTCTCGGATTCGGGGACGCTCCGCCGTTCGCGCTCCATGAGCCGTCCCGGTCCCATGCGGGAGAGGCCGCCTCCGGGGCTCCACCGCTCATCCGCGCGGGCGCAGACCGGCCGTCCTCGAGGAGGATCCTCCTCACGCGGTCTCCATGGTCCTTCCCGACGGCGACGACGCATCCTCCCTGGCGGGCTCGCTCGCGGCCTCCGCCGAGGCCCTGACCGCATCCCAGCGGTCGGCCGCCCTTCCCCGGAGCATCGTCTCCGCGCGGACCAGTCGTTCGCGCTCGCGCTCGGAACTCTCTTCGCCTCGATCGCGCCCGAGCACGCTCTGCTCCGCCCGATGGGAATCGTCGCGCGCCGTCGCGCGCTCGCACGCGAGGTTCTCGCGTCCCGTCTCGATGCCGCCGCGACGCTCTCGCTCGCCCGTGGCCTCGCGCAACGACCCGCCACAGGCGATGAGGACGTGCTCGCGCAGGCCGCGCTCGGTCCGGCGCCGTTCCCGGCGATCCCCTCGTCGAGGGAGCCGCTCTTCGAAGCGCTCGACCGATTCCGGGAGATCTCCTCACCGCGCCGATCAACGATCGGCTCAGAACGCGCTTCGGAAATCTCTGGTATCGTGACAGGAGTGCCGGACGATGGATCCGCGACGCCGCCGAGCCGGGCGGTTCCGGTCACGGCCAGCGAGATCGCCGCGGGGCTCTCCCTTCCCGAGGGGCGCCGCGTGGCTCCGGGAAATCTGGCTCAGCGAGGAACGGCGGCTTCGATGATCGTGTCTGCATCACTCTGGAACGCGCGCGCGCTTCCCGTCGCGCTGGCCGTCGTCGTCGCGCCCGGGAGCGGCGGCCCTGCTCCTCGGAAACGTCCCGGAGCGCCCGAACAAGAACGGCGAGGCCTACTACCAGTTCCTGCTCGGCAAGATGAGCCGTCTCGACGGCGAGCTCGGCGATGCGGCCGAGCATCTCGAGCAGGCGGCCGGCGCCGGCGATTCGAGCGTCATCCGCGTGGAGCTCGCGCAGACCTACATGCGCATGGGCGATCTCCCGAAGGCGATCGAGCACGCCCGCGCGGCCGCCGAGATGGAGCCGGACGATGTGGATGCGCGCCGCGCGCTCGCGGAAGCCTATCTCGCCTCCGCCTACAAGGGGGGACGACCGCGAAGGGTCGACCTCGCGGGCGATCGCCGAGTACCAGACGATCGTCCGCCTCGCGCCGTCCGACAACGATTCCCGCCTGATGCTCGGTCGTCTCATGCTGCAGGAGGGACCGCCCGGAGGATGCGCTCGAGCAGTTCACCGCCCTGAAGAAGACCGGAGCCGATCCCGTGCAGACGGGGCTCCTCGTCGCGCGCGCGCTCCTGCGCCAGCAGAAGAACGAGGAAGCCGAGTCCGGAGCTGCGCGCCGTGCTCGATCTCGCACCGAGGAGCTTCGAGGCGCTCTCGACCCTCGTCCAGATCACGGAAGCGCGCGGGGACTGGGCCGCAACGAGCGATCTGTACCGCCGGATGGCGGCTCTTCGACCGGCCAGAGCAGCGCCCTGGCGAGCCGCCTGGGAGCCGCGCTCATCCGCGCGGGTCGTGGGGCCGAGGCGATCGCGGTCACTCGGGGAGCGACCGCGCGCGATCCATCCGACCGATTGGCGCGCATGATGCTCGCCGGCGCCCTCCGCTCCGTCGGCCGGCCCGGCGAAGCGCTGCACGAGCTGTCGGTCCTGCTCGAGTGATGCGATTCGGACGATCCAGGCCTGCTGATCGAGATCGGAAAGATCCACGAGTCGCGCTCGAAACGGAGGGAGGCGCTCGAAGCCTACCGCCGCGCTCGCGCCGCGGCCGGGAGGCCAGAGAGACGATCGCTCCCGACCTCAACGCCAGCCTCGTTCTGACGATCGCCGTTCTCGAGCTGGAGAGCGCGCAATCCCCAGGCGGCCCTCCGGACCCTCGACGAGATCCCCGAGGACGGAAGCTCGATCTCCTCCGATGCCTCCTTGATCCGCACACGGAGCCTGATCGCCGCCGGAAAGCCGGGACGTGCGGTCGAGGCCGCGAGCCGGCTCGTCGAGCGCATGGGGAATCCCACGCGCGCGCCGCGCCGTTCTCCTCGAGGCGCGCCTCGCGGCCTCCCGCGACGCCGCCGCGGCAGCGCGAAGCCTCGCCGACTTCAGCCTTCCTCGCGCTCGCCGCGCGAGCTCGCCGCCGCCGGGAGCTCCTCCGCAAGGCAGGCTGCAAGCTCGGTCTGTCGCAGCTCGAGGAGCTGATGGCCGCCCAACCGACGGACGGCGCGGTCCACTTCGCCCTGGGAGCCTTCCAGCAGAGCGTGGGAATCCTCCGAGGCCGAGAAGCACCTGCGCTTGCGCGCTGGAGCTCGACCCCTGAACGCCGCGATCCAGAACTATCTCGGATATTCCCTGGCGGACAGGGGACGCGAGCTGCCCTACGCGGAGTCGCTCATCCGGCGCGCGCTCGAGGACGATCCTCTGAGGCGGAGCGTTCCTCGGACAGTCTCGGCTGGGCCCTCTACAAGCAGAACCGTCTCGAGGAAGCGGAGACGGCACTCTTGCGGGGCGGCTGATTCTCAGGCGGGCGACGGCACCGTGCGGGAGCATCTCGGGAGTCTCTACCACCGGGAGGCGACACGGCGGCGCGCGCCCTGACCGGAGTGGAGAGAACCGCCCAGAGTCTGCGTCCCGGAAGACCCCGGAGCGTCTCCGGAAGAAGGTCCAATCGGCCCTCAAGGGAGGCTGCGCGGCGGTGACGCCGCCCGTCCCGCCGAGGGCGTTTGCCGCTGCACGCGCCGATCCCCGCACACTCGCGTCCGTCCAAAGCGCCGCCGTGTGATGCGAGATCGGGCGACCGGGCGCGAAGAGGCTCACGCCAGATGCCGGCGAAGATCCCCAGTCCTGGCTCAGCGCTGAGAACCGCCGCCTGCGCTCTCGCGATCGGCGTCGCTGCCGTTTCGTCCGGCTGCGCGCCTCACCACCCGCCCGCGGGCGGGGACCGTCCCCGCGAGGCGAAGCCACCGCGGGGACTCCCCCATGCGGCCTTCCGCGCCACCGCTCGCGCCCTGGTCGAAGAGAAGTCGAGGAAGCTCAGAGATCAAGGTCTACGCCGAGCCGCCCGCGCGTCGTCTCGCGTGGAAGCATCCGGGCCGGTCGGAGGGATCGCCATGATCGCCACCGGTACGAACGGCCGCTTCCGGATCGTCGTTCCCTCGCGGCGCGTGCAGCTTCGAAGGATCTCTCGGTGACGATCTCGGCTCCGCGCTCCTGGGCGTGCCCCTTCAAGGCTGCATGATCCTCCACCTGGGATCTCATCATGGCGGGCGGCGCCTCGAGCGGCTGCCGCGCGAGCCCAGCCCGGTCCGCCGTGTGATCCCGGCGAGATGTGCTTGGTCGGCTCTCGCCGGGAGCCCGATGTCATCGAGATCGAAAGCGACACGCTCCATGCCAGGCTGACCTGCACGCCAAAGATGCTTCGCAACAGGATCCAGATCGTGAAGCCGGATCACAGCCCGGCGTCGCTCCCTCTCTCGAGGTGCGGGTTCTCGTGCGCCAGTGAGAGCCCGCGCCACGCGTCGTGCTCGCGGATGTCAAACTCTCTGGCATGGCCGGAAGCATTTCCGACGACTTCTTCTGGGAGCCTCTTCCGGCGGGTTCTCGCGCCGTCAGCGCCGCAGACGCCGGGATCGAGACGGGGCCGGAGCACGATCCATGAACGTTCCCGGAGCTGCCCCGGGCATGAGCGTCCTGACCATTCCGGCCTTCGCCAAGCTGGAACCTCGGCCTCGGGGTCCTCGGCCGGCGCCCCGACGGCTATCACGAGGCTGCGGACCGTCTTCCAGACGATCTCTCTCCCGCGACACACGCTGAGGTCTCGACCCAGCCTCTCAGCGCCGCTTCTCCTTCACTCTGCCGCTGCTCCGGGCGTCCCCGAAGGGGAGGAGAACCTCGTCCACCGCGCGGCGGTCGCCTACGGGCGCGCCGCGGCGTTGCTATACCGCGCGCGGCGATCCGCCTGATCAAGAGAATTCCCTCGCAGGCGGGGCTCGGGGGAGGAAGCAGCGACGCGGCGGTCACGCTGGATCGGCCTGAACGCGCTCGCCGGGCGGCCGCTCGGTCCGGAGCGCCTCCACGAGATCGCCGCGTCGCTCGGCTCGGACGTCCCCTTCTTCCTCGTGGGGGAGGGACCGCCCTCGGTCCTCGGGCGGGGGAGATCCTCAGGCCGCCGCGCGATCACGAACCGCGCGCCGATCGTCGTCGCGGTCCCCGATTTCGGGATTTCGACGGCCGAGGCCTTCCGAAGAGTCGGGTCGGTCCTTGACACCGACGCGAGGTCAGATTAGCATCTATCGCTTTCGCGACAGTGGGTTACAGGACACGGGAGCCTCGCTTCATCCGCCAAACGACCTCGAAACGCGCCATGGCTCCTCGTCACCCCCACTCGCGAGGCTGCTCGCTTCGCGCTCCGGTCTCCGGAGGCGACGCGACGTGGCCATGACCGGAAGCGGCTCGGCGGTGTACGGACTTTTCGAAGCGAGAGCGGAAGGCACACAAGGCCCTCCAACGCTTACCCAGTAGATCGCTCGCAGGTCACGCGCGCGTGGTGTGTGCGAACGATCGGGACCGCGGAGTACGCGGCCAGGTTCTTCGGTTGGGACGCGGACTGAGAAGCCGCTAAGGAAGGGTCGGAGCGATGGACATCACGGAGGTACGGATCTTCCCTGTCGAGGAAGAGAAGCTCAAGGCGTTCGTCTCCGTCATCTTCGACGACTGCTTCGTCGTGAGCGACATCAAGATCATCCAGGGCGCCAACGGGTTGTTCGTATCGATGCCGAGCAAGAAGAGGAAGAACGGGACCTTCCGGGACATCGCCCACCCGCTGAACAACGAGACGCCGCCGGCGGATCGAGGAGAAGGTCCTCCACCGCTACCAGGAGCTCGTCGAGAGCGGACGGAGCGCCGAGCATCCGGCCGCTGCCGGGCGAGGATCCCAGCGTCACGAGGACGACGAGGAGGACTCCGTCACCTGGGAATGACCGCGGGCTCCGCGCGTACTGGGGCGTCGTCAAGTGGTAAGACACGGGTCTTTGAAGCCCGCATTCGGAGGTTCGAATCCTCCCGCCCCAGCCACCGCGGGGCGGGCACGCGAAGGCGAGGCACGGGAGCCATCACGAGACCATGGACGCGCAGCATCAAGATCTTCAGCGGCAACGCGCATCCTGCGCTGGCCGAGGAGATCTGCGCAGTACCTCGATATCACGCCGGGGACATCCGCGTCACGCGAGTTCTCCGACGGCGAGTCGTACTGCCAGATCAACGAGAACGTGCGCGGCACCGACACGCTTCGTGCGTCCAGCCGACGTGCCCGCCGGTGAACGAGAACCTGATGGAGCTGCTCATCATGATCGACGCCGTGCAAGCGGTCGTCGGCGGCGCGCGATCACGGCCGTGCTCCCGTACTACGGCTACGCGCCGGCAGGACCGCAAGGACAAGCCGCGCGTGCCCGATCACGCGCGAAGCTCGTCGGCCGACCTGCTCACGGCCGCGGGCGCCGATCGCATCCTCGCCATCGACCTGCACGCCGCCCACGATCCAGGGCTTCTTCGACATCCCGGTCGACCACCTGTTCGCCGCGCCGGTCCTCATCGAGCACCTCCGCGAGCATGACGCTGGACGACCCGGTCATCGTCTCGCCCGACGCCGGCGGCGTCGAGCGCGCGCGCGCCTACGCCAAGCGCCTCGGCGGCGAGCTGGCGATCATCGACAAGCGGCGGACCGGGCCGAACGTCGCCGAGATGCATGCGCCTCATCGGCGAGGTCGACGGGCCGCGACGGCGATCATCGTCGACGACATCGTCGACACGGCGGGACGCTCGTGGGAACGGTCAAGACGCTGAAGAAGAACGGCGCGAAGCGGATCCTACGCCTGCTTCTCGCACGCCGTGCTCCGGGCCCGCGCTCTCGCGCCTGGCCGAGTCCGAGATCGAGCGCATCGTCACGACGAACACGATCCCGATCGATCGCGAGCAGAGCGAGAGGCCGCCAAGATCCACTGCCTGTCGGTGGCACCGCTGCTGGGCGAGAGCGATCGCCAGGATCCACAACAACGCATCGGTGAGCTCGCTGTTCGTGTAGCGAGGCTCGGCACGGATCTCGCAGGCGGCCGGCCCGACCAGGCCGCGCGCCTGCCGAGGTCGTCCATGTTGAAAGACACCGTCGTCGAAGTCAGCCCAGCGCCAGGAGATCGGAAAGAACGAAGTCCCGGCGCCAGGGCGCACCAGGGGCAGGTTCCCGGCAGTCGTGTACGGCGGCGACCGATCCCGTGGTCCCGATCGCCGTCGAGCCGCGCCGGATCCTCGACGATCCTTCGCTCCGAGACGGGCGAGAACACGCTGTTCACGCTCGAAGCTCGGCGGAACCGATTCCAAGCGCGTCGTGATGATCCGCGACTACCAGCGCGATCCGGTCAAGGGCCGTCTCATGCACATCGACTTCGTGCGCGATCGATCTGACCAAGGCGATCGAGTGTCAGGTTCCCGTCAACGTCGTCGGCATCCCGGTCGGCGTGAAGCTCGAGGGGCGGCTTCTCGACCACGTCGTGTCCGCGAGGTCTCCGTGTCCTGCCTTCCCGCGGACATCCCCGAGTCGCTCGACCTCGACGTCTCCGAGGTGCACGTCGGCCAGCACCTCTCGGTGCGCGACATCAAGGTCTCCGACAAGATCCGGATCCTCGACGATCGCCGACCAGACGGTGATCGTCGTCGTCGCGGTGCCGAAGGCCGGAGGAGGTCGCGGCGCCGGTCGGAGGCGCGCCGGCGGAAGGCGCGCCGGCGGAGCCGGAGGTCATCAAGAAGGGAAGGAGGCCGCCGCGGAGGAGGCTTCCGCGGAACCAAGAAGGACGCGAGCCGAAGAAGGGCAGCCGAGCCGAAGAAGGGAGACGCCAAGAAGTGACCCGGGCGTGAGGATCGTCACTCGGTCTCGGCAATCCCGGCCGCCGATATGAAGGCACTCGCCACAACGTGCGGATTTCGCGCCGTGGATGCGCTCGCGGCCGCGCTGGGAGTCCGCTTCTCGCGCAGCCTCGAAGGGGCGGCGGGAGGCGTGGCCGAGATCGCGCGGCGCCGCGCGGCGCGGAGAAGAGCATCGTGATCGCCAAGCCGCACACCATGATGAACCGCAGCGGAGCGGCGGCCGCGCGCCTGTCGGACGTCTCGGCGCCGCCCTCGGAGATCATCGTGGCCTACGACGACGTCGCGCTTCCGCTCGGGGCGATCCGCGTGCGCCGGCTCGGACGTCGGCCGGGACAGAAGGGAATGGAGTCGATCCTGCAGCGCGCTGGCGACCGACGCCGTGCCCCGCGTGCGGATGGGGATCCTGGAGTGATCGTGGCAGACGCCGATCTCGCGGACTACGTCCTCGAGCCGTTCCTTCCCGGCGAGCGTGAGACCGCCGAGGCGATGGTCGATCGCGCCGCGGAGGCGCATCCTGTGCCTCGTCGCGAATGGAATCGACCATGACCATGAGTCAGTTCAACCGCAGGGAGGACGGTCCGGACTAGACCTGCCCGACTCCGTCCATCGGGCCGCCGGAGCGGCCCTTCTCCTTGCTCGCCGCGGGCGGGCTCGATAGCCACAAGGAGGCAAGCACCGTGACAAGCGAAATACGAAACGATCGTCGTCGGCGTCCCCACGATGACCGACGACGAGTTCAGCGGGATCCTCGTCCTCGCTGCAATCGACGATCACGGAAGGCGGCGGAACCGTCCTCGCAGCGAGCCGTGGGGAAAGAAGCGGCTCGCCTATCGCGTCCAGAAGTTCGACGAGGGCTACTACGCGCTGCTCTTCCATCAGAGTCCCGCGGCGGTCGTGCACGAGGTCGAGCGACGGATCACGATGAACGAGCGCCTGATGAAGTTCCTCACCGTGAAGGTCGACTGGGAGGAGAGAGGTCGCTCGCGCGGCCGAGCTCGAAGGCCGCCCGGCGCGCCCGGACGCATCGCCAGCCGCCGCTCCGATCGACGATCGACGGGATTCGACGCACCGGGCGACATGGATGGAGGCCGGTGAATGCGAGCAGCGCAGAAGAACCGAAGCGGCGCGGGCCGGAAGAAGTTCCTCTTCAGCCGCCGAAAGTTCTGCAAGTTCTGCGACGAGAAGATCGCCTTCATCGACTACAAGGACGTCCAAGACTGCTCCAGGGGTACGTCCCCGAGCGGGGCAAGATCCTCCCGCGGCCGCATCTCCGGAACCTGCGCGGCGCATCAGCGCGAGCTGCAGCAGGCGATCAAGCGCGCGCGCGCCATCGCGCTTCATGCCGTTCACAACGGACTGAGGGATCCATGAAAGTCGTGCTGAGAGAGAACGTCGAGAAGGTCGGCCGCCGCGGCGAGATCGTGTCGCGTCGCCGACGGCTACGGCCGGAACTACCTGATCCCCAAGAAGCTCGCCTATCAGGCGACGCCCGGGAACCTCAAGGTCATCGGGGACGAGAAGCGCCGAAGGACATTCAGGACGCCAAGATCCGCAAGGACTACGAAGCCCAGGCGCAGCGGATCGACGGAGATGTCGCTTCACGATCGCCGAAGAAGGTGCGGCGAGGACGAGGCACCTGTTCGGCTCGGTGACGACCCAGGAGATCGCCGATCTCCTCGCAGCGAAGGGGCATCGAGATCGACCGGCGCCGGATCGTCCTCGACGAGCCGATCAAGTCCGTCGGCGAGCGCACTCGGTCGCGATCCGCCTGCATCAGGACGTCACCGCCCAGCTGATCGATCGAGGTGGTTGCCGGAGGAGTCGCGTGGGGAGCCGTGACGTCATGGCCGTGCAGGAGGCGGCGGCCGAGCCGCGCGTCGCCCTGGTCGGCTCGCGCTCGCCTGCGTCCTCGCCTGGCTGCGTTCCGGGCGCGGGACACTGGTATCCTGGGCGGCAGAGCGCGCGGCGCGGTCTCTTCGTCCTCGATCGCTCTGTCCTTCGTCCTCGGCGCGTTCCTGGACGGACGGTTCTCCGTCCTCGACAGCCGCCAGCCGTTCCTGTCCGGCCTGCAGGTCGTCGCGTGCCTGCGGGTCCGGCCCGCGGAGATCGTCGCGCGCACCGATGCTGTACGGCGCGCCGGTCTACCGCTGCTTCCGGAGGATACACGCCGACGCTGGGCGAGACGCGCTCGCCCGCGCTCGCACGTCGGCAAGATCCTGCGCGCGCGCGACACGAAGGCCTATCGACTCCGCCTACGGGACGGCCTATCTCTGGACGGCCGGGCTGCTGAACCTTCTCTCTCATCCTCGACGTGTTCGACATCGGGATCGGAAGGAAGGAATGAGGAGCCACCATCCTCCACCTCGTCCTGTTCTCCGCCATCGTCTCGACGTTCTTCGCGTTCCTGACGCGCTCGCGGCCGCGAGAGCGGTGGCGTCTGGGGCTGATTCCTCGGCGGCGCGATGGTGGGCTCTCGCTCGCGCTCGCCTGGGTGATGTATCCCTTTCCCTGATCGGCCCGGCCGCGACCGTCCCTGCTCCTCTGGGGCGCCGCTCGCCGCCTATCTGCCCTGACGGTTCCTCTCGCACCAGCTCGCACGTTCCCGGCGCCGTCGCTCGTCCCGACTACGTGCTCCATTCGATCGAGTTCTCGGTGCTCGCGACGCTCGTGCTGCGGGCGCTGGACGGGGACTGCTCGCGCCGCACCGCTGCCGCCTCGATCGCCGCCGCCGGTCGTGTTCGGATGCGTCTACGGCGTCGTCGACGAGTTCCATCAGTCCTTCATCCCGGGACGCGAGTCTTCCGTGCGGACGCGTCGTCGATCGGCGCGACGATCGTCGCCGCGACGGCGCTCGTGCTGACGGCCTCGCCGCGCGCGCGTATGGAGCCGGCTCGAGCGGCTCACCGGAGGCGCGCGACAGGAGCGATCCCGGAACGCAGAAGGCCCGACGGATCGAGATGCTGACGCGAGCCGGGTGCCATCTCTGCGACGAGGCCGGGCGGGTCCTCGAGAGCGCTCTGGGCGCCGAGCGGCGAGCGATGGGTCGAGGTCGACGTCGACGTCGGCCCGGAGCTCGCCGCGCTGTACGGGAGCGAAGCTCCCGGTCGTGCTGATCGACGGCGTCAAGCGGTTCAAGGGACGCGTCGACCGGGAGCGCCTGAGCGAGGCTCCTCGCCGAGACCGGCCGGCTCACGGGACCGCCGCGAAGCCGGCATGACGCCGGCATGAGATCGTCAGCGAAGGAGGTCATGATGCCGTTCAAGATCGCGGTCGTGCCCGGCGACGGGATCGGCGTCGACGTCACGCAGGAAGCGGTCAAGGTCCTGCGCGCCGCCGACGCGCTCTTCGGGATCGGCCTGCGAGCTCGACGAGTACGATTTCGGAGCCGAGCGGTACCTCCGGACGGGCGAGGCGCTGCCGCCCGGAATGATGGACCGGTTCCGGACCTACGACGCGATCTTCATGGGCGCGTTCGGCGACCCGCGCGTTCCCGACATGCGGCACGCCGCCGAGATCCTCCTCGGACGCGCTTCCAGCTCGATCTCTACGCCAACGTCCGGCCGGTCCGGTGCCTCGCCGACCGGCTCTGTCCGCTCAAGGGACGCGACGCGCAAGGACGTCGACTTCGTCGTCTTCCGCGAGAACACCGAGGGCCTGTACGTCGGGATGGGCGGGAACTTCAAGAAGGGAACGCCGGACGAGATCGCCATCCAGGAGGACGTCAACACGCGCAAGGGCGTCGAGCGGATCATCCGCGAGGCGTTCCGACTTCGCCGAAGCGGACGGGCCGCAAGCCGCGTCACGATGAGCGACAAGTCGAACGTCCTCCGCTTCGGCCACGATCTCTGGCAGCGCGTCTTCCAGGAGGTCGCGCGCGAGTACCCGGCGATCGAGGCGAACCACCTCTACGTCGACGCGCTGACGATGCAGATGGTGAAGGACCCGTCGCAGTTCGAGGTGATCGTCACCTGCAACATGTTCGGCGACATCGTGACCGACCTCGGCGCGCAGCTCCAGGGCGGGCTCGGCCTGGCCGCGTCCGGGCAACATCCATCCGGGCCGGACCTCGATGTTCGAGCCGGTGCACGGATCGGCGCCGAAGTACGCCGGGAAGGACATCGGCCAACCCGATCGGGGCGATCCTGACCGCGCAGATGATGCTCGAGCATCTCGGACAGCGGCGACGCCGCCCGGGCGATCGAGGCGTCGGTCGTCGAGGCGATCGAGGCCGGCCGCTGCACCAAGGACATCGGCGGCAGCCTGGGCTGCCGCGGCGACGGGCGACGCGATCGCTTCCGAGCCTGCGCGCCCTGGTCTACGCCGTAAGCCTGGATCGACGGGTCCTCGCGCGAGTGTTCCACCGGGCTCAGGGCGATCATCACGGCCGAGTGCAGCGACGGTGGTCCGTGGAGATCGCCGTCGATCGGCGCCGACTCGCGACCGCACGCCTCCGGCCTCGGCTCTCGTCCGGACGGGTCGATCGATCTCGCCGGATCTTCCCTTGCGATCTGGATCCTCGATCTGCCGCACGCGCTCGCGGCTGATGCCCGAGCTCCGCGGCGATCTCCCGGAGCGTCTTCGGGGAGCGCCCGCCGAGACCCATAGCGCCCGCTGGATGACTGGTCCACTCGACGCGCGAGAGCGCGTCGATCGCCTGCTGAACGAGCTCGTCGCTCTCCTCGCGCAGAAGCTCGAGCTCCGGGCTGCGCGCAGTCCTCGTCGACGCGATCAGCTCATCGAGCGATCGCTCCACGGGAGACCTCCCAGGCCTCCTGAGCGTGACTCTCGCGCGGCGTCGATCGCACGCAGATGCGTCGAGCGCCGGTGGCCGCCTCGTACGAGCTTCTCGGATGATTTCCTTGCTGTGCGGCAGCTCGGCGCAAGTGCCTCGAGAGGTCGCGCTGCACGCGACGCGCCGCTCTGAGCTGCTTCCGGCGGTAGGGAGTCACGCGCACGATCGATTGGTCCGCGATCGCCCGCAGGACCGCCTTCCGGATCCACCAGACGGCGTACGTCAGAAACCGTGTGCCGCGGTCAGGATCGTAGCGTCGGACCGCTTCGATCAGGCCGAGGTTGCCCTCGTTGACGAGGTCCTCCGACCGGAACCCCGCAGCTCGCGGAACTGCGAGGCGATCGCGACGACGAAGCGGAGATTGCTCGTGATGAGCCGGTCCTGGTCGCTCCGCCGCGGCTCGACCTTGAGCCGCTCGATGAGCTGGGCCTCGTCCTGAAGGACAGAGGTGGACAGTCGATCAGATCGATAAAGTAGGATCTTCGATGGTCATTCCATGGCGTGCCTGTGCGCGAGCCGCGTACGAACCAGCGGTCACCAGGCGAGATCAGCCGTCCCCTGCATGAGCCTTCTTTCTAGGATCGCTCCGGCTGCTCCGTCAAGGACAGTGGCGCGGACCTCGCGACCGAGGGAGATTCCTCCTGTTCATCGGATCCGTCCCAGAAAGGACAGGATCATGGCGCAGTCAGGAGACATTTCATCGAAGGCCACACTTCGCCGAGGGCGCTGCGCGCTCCCAGCGGTCTGCCCTATACTGCACGGTTGCCAATAACAGCAACCCATGGAGGCTGCACATGAAGGTCGTGTTTCGTCGTGCCTTGCTCGCCGGGCTCACCTCGGTCGCGCTGATCTCCTCAGCACCGGCCAAGGATAAGAAGGACGAGCCGAAGGATCAACCGAGCCGCAGCGTCTCCATGGCGGCGCCCGCCTCGGCCGAGCCCGGTGTGCTCGCCGTCGTCGGCGGCGCCAAGATCACCGAGCAGGATCTCGTCAGCAGCCTCCCGCCGGCGAATCAGAAGGCGTTCCAGGGCGCGGTCCAGCGGATCGACGACATGGAGAAGCAGGCGATGCAGGTCCATCTTCGCGGACCGCTACGCCCAGGAGCAGGTCGCGGCGAAGAAGGTGTCCGAGGCGTGACTACTACGCGGCGGAGATTGCCGACCAACCGGGACGACTTCCCGGACGAGTTCAAGTCCCAGATCGCCCAGGCGAAGGGCCAGCTCTACGAGGGCAAGCGATCGATCCTCGACGATCTCGTCGGGAAGAAGCTCGAGGAGAACGCCGCGAAGGCCAAGGGGATGACCGCTCGACGCCTACATCAAGGCCGAGGTGACCGACAAGACTCGAGCCGGTCACGCAGGCCGAGATCGATCAGCTACTACACCGCCAATCAGCGGCAGTTCGGAGGCAACAGACGAAGGAGGCCGTGACGCCCGCAGATCACGGACATGATCAAGCGAGGCAAGGAGGCGCAGAAGCGGAACGAGCTCCGCGCGAGCCTCCGCTCGGGCACGACGGTCCGCACTTATCTCGAAGTGCCCCGCGTCCCCGTCACCTCCGACGACGATCCGGTGCGCGGATCGAAGACCGCGCCCGTCCAGATCGTGATGTGGTCGGACTTCCAGTGCCCGTTCTGCAGCGCGTGTCGAGACGACGCTGAAGCAGATCGTGGACAAGTACGGGGACAAGGTCGCGATCACCTTCCGCGACTATCCGCTCCCGTTCCACCAGAACGCGGAGAAGGCGGCCGAGGCGGCGAATTGCGCCCACGCCCAGGGCAAGTACTGGGAGTTCCACGATGCGCTCTTCTCGAATCAGTCGCAGCTGGGCATGGCCGGCCCTCAAGAAGACCGGCCGAGACGATCGGCCTCGACATGACGGCGTTCAACAAGTGCGTCGAATCGGGCGAGATGAAGGCCGAGATCGAGAAGGACACGGCGGCGGGCCAGGCCTTCGGCGTCAACGGAACGCCCGCGTCCTTCGTCAACGGCCGTCTCCTGGGCGGAGCGCAGCCGTTCGAGAACTTCTGCGCGGCGTCATCGACGATGAGCTGCAGATCAAGGGAATTCCGGTTCCGCAGCAGCGGCCGCGTCCGCGACCGTCACGAAGTAGATCGTTCCGTCCGGAAGCCCGGCTCTCCAGGGCCGGACGGTCACGGAACGCACCATTCGACTCGCCACGAGGGCAGGGCGCGGAAGCGTCCTGCCCTCGTGATGCTCGGGGCGCCTGCAGAGCCGTCAGGCGATCGCGGCGAGCGCGCGGCTCTCGGCGGCCTCACGCCCCCAGGCGTGGATCAAAGGAGGAGCGACGCCGACGTGGTCCCGGCGGGGAGATCCTCAGGGTCAGCAGCCGGGTTTCGGGACGCGGTGATTCGACGGCGAGAATCGCTGCATGGTCGCCTCGCGACCGCCGGCGGCGGACGTGAAGGCGGCGTCCGTCGGATTCGAGACTGGAACGCTCCCGCGAGCGGATCCATCGCGGTACCTGTAAGCCGAGAGCGTCCTCGACGTGTCCGGGGCGACCAGATGTACGGCCCGGCGCTCGCGCCGCCGAGGGAGATCCGATGGTCGACGACGGCGCGCCACATGCTGGTGCCCCCGGCGCGTGTCGCGTCCGTAGATCGTTCCGTCGCGGGTCAGGATCGCCGCGAGATGATCCGGGACCGTCGATCCGGACACCGCCGAGGCCGCGCTCGGCCAGCCGGACTTCCCACTTCGCGGCGCTGCCGCTCGGGCACAGGTCGAAGGGTCGACGGCGGCGCCTCCTGCGGACGGATCCTCGGGACAGGCTCCACGCCGCATTCCCGAAGATCGACCCGGAAGCGTCCTTCCGTCGTGCGGAAGACTGCCGACGCTCCTCGTTCGTCGATCTCCAGCGAGCCGGGAAGGGCGTGCCTGGGAACCCGCGCATCGCACATCCTTCGTGAAGACGACGGCGGGCAGGGGAGTCGCGTCGATGGCGGCCGCTCACGGGATAGTAGGCCGCCCTGCCCGCTCGGCGGACGAGGGCTCCGCGCGCCCAGCGAGCGCGGCGAGCCCGAGCGTGGCCGCCGCGGCGAGATGCTGTCGCGATCGTTTCATCGCTCGATCAAGCAGCGGTGGCGCGAGCGTCGAAAGTTCTGCCGCGCCGTGACCATGCGTCAATCGATCCCCGAATCGACGCAAGAAGACCACGCGCGCCCGTCGCGTCGCGCCTCTCGATTCCCCAGGGCGGGTCAGGCTCGTCTCGGGTCCACCTGGAGGATTTCATGGTAGCGTACCCGCTTCTCGGAGGCTCCGCGTGAGCAGGTTCCAGTCCCCGCGAGGCACGCGGGACATTCTGCCGGGGAGATCGAAGCCTGGCAGCGGTTCGAGACGCTGGCCCGCGAGCATCTGGGCCGGTACGGATTCCGCGAGATCCGGACCCCGATCTTCGAGCCGACCGAGCTGTTCTCGCGCGGGGTCGGGGATCGACCGATATCGTCCGCAAGGAGATGTACACCTTCAGCTCGGGGGACGAATCGTTGACGCTTCGGCCGGAGATGACGGCCTCGGTCGTCCGCGCCTATGTTCAGCACGGGCTCTCCCGGGTCGCCGGAAGCGGAGCGCCTCTACTACCTCGGGCCGATGTTCCGCCGCGAGCGGCCCGCAGAAGGGGCGCCAGAGACAGTTCCACCAGCTCGGGCGTGGAGGCGTTCGGTAGCGACGATGCGTACGTCGACGCCGAGACGATCGAGATGATCATGGCGATGCTGCGCACGCTCGGAGTCGGCGGCCTCCGGCTGGTCATCAACTCGGTCGGCTGCAACGAGGAGGACTGCCGCCCGCGCTATCGCGAGCGCCCTGCGAGGAGTGGCTCGAGGCCGAGCTCCCTTCGCTCTGCGAGGACTGCCAGCGCCGGTTCCTAGGAGAATCCTCTGCGCGTCTTCGACTGCAAGGTGCCGGCCGACCGCGAGCGGATCCAGAAGGCGCCCGACGCTGGGAGCCGCGACCCGCGCGGTCCGGCAGGGCGCACGTTTCGATGCGACCGCTGCGAGGCGCACTTCGCCGCCGTCCGCGGTCACCTCGAAGACGCTCGGGTTCAGGCTCGGGACGCCGGACGGTTACGTCATCGACGATCGGCTCGTCCGCGGCCTCGACTACTACGTCCGCACGGCCTTCGAGGTCCTCTCGGAGTCCGGGCCTCGGGGCCCAGAACTCGCTCCTCGGAGGGGCCGCTACGACGGCCTCGTGAAGGAGCTCGGCGGTCCCGACGTCCCCGGCTTCGGCTGGGCGATGGGGATCGAGCGGCTGATGCTCCTCCTGGCGCCGTCCCGGCGGAGGGGGATTCCGGTCTCGCACCCGCGCGATCGGATCTGTTCATCGCGCACCTCGGCTCATGCCGGCCCGGCGGCGCGCGATCGTCCTCGCGCAGTCGCTGCGTGCGCGCGGGCTGTCGGTGCGCCTCGATCCCCGGGAGGGAAGCTGGGCGCCCAGATGAAGCGCGCCGATCGGGAAGGGGCGCGGTTCGCGCTCATCGTCGGCGACGACGAGATCGCCAGGAGATCTACCAGTTGAAGGACATGGCGTCCGAGGTTCAGCGAGGAGGTCTCCGGCGCGGGACCTCGACGCTCTGGCCGGGAGGATCGGGCATGCTCGAGAGAACTGATCCGTGCGGAACGCTCCGGCGCCGCGCGACGCCGGCCGCGAGGTCGTCCTCTGTGGCTGGGCGGCGACGCCGCCGCGACCATGGCGGTCTGATCTTCATCGACCTCCGCGATCGCACGGCGTCTGCCAGCTCACCTTCCGGCCCGAGGAGGCGCCGGCAGCGCACGAGGCGGCCGGAGGCGGTCCGCAGCGAGTTCGTGCTCGCCGTCGCGGGCACAGTCGTCCTGCGCGGTGAGGAGAATCGCAATCCCAAGCTTCCGACCGGGGACGTCGAGCTCGTCGTCCGCGAGATGGAGGTCCTGAACACGGCGGATCCGCTGCCCGTTCGCCGTGGAGGACGGCATCGACGCCGGGGAGGAGATCCGGCTCCGCTACCGCTTCCTCGATCTGCGCCGCCCGAGATGATCCGGACCTTCCAGCTTCGCCACGGTCGCGCTCGAGGTCCGCAACGAGCGCTCGACGGCCAGCGGATTCCTCGAGGTCGAGACGCCGATCCTCACGAAGTCGACGCCCGAGGGAGCGCGCGGACTATCTCGTGCCCGTCGCGCGTGCATCCCGGCGAGTTCTACGCGCTGCCTCAATCCCCGCAGCTCTTCAAGCAGCTCCTGATGGTCGCCGGGCTTCGAGCGCTACTACCAGATCGCGCGCTGCTTCCGCGACGAGGACCTGCGCGCCGACCGCCAGCCCGAGTTCACGCAGATCGACATCGAGATGTCCTTCGTCACGCCCGAGGACGTCTTCGCGTGGTCGAGGGGCATGGTCGTCGCGACGGCCGAAGGCGTCGGCCAGCCGCGTGACGGCTCCGTTCCCGCGCCTCACCTGGCGCGAGGCGATGGACCGCTACGGCATCGACAAGCCCGACCTCCGCTTCGGCCAGGCCGATCGTGCGATCTGACGCGCGGCGGCGGGAACGGCTTCGTCCTTCTGTCCAGGCGCTCGCCGGCTCGGCGGGGCGGTCGCGCGGCCTCGTCGTTCCCGGCGCGCGGCGCGGCCTCGCGCAAGCGCCTCGACGATCTCGACGGACGGCCGCCAAGGCGGCCGGGCGCGAAGGGGCCTCGATCTCGATCACGCGCGAGACGCCGGAGGCATCCAGTCGCCCGCGCTCAAGACGCTCGGCGAGGAAGCGGCGCTCGACGTCCTCGCGCGCAGCGAGGGCTCCGCGGAGCGACCTGCTCCTCGATCGTCGCGGGCCCCGCGCTGCCGCGTCGACCGCGCTCGGGCGCGCCTGCGGATCGCTGCGCCGCCGAAGAGGCTGGGCGAGCGCGGCAGGGCCACGCTCCGCTCTGGGTCACCGACTTCCCGCTCTTCGAGTGGCACGAGGAGGACCGGCGCTGGTACTCGAGCCACCATCCCTTCACCGCGCCCGCGCACTCGGACGCTGCGGCGATCGAGTGCCGACCCGGCGCCGCGCCTGCGCGCAGGCCTACGATCTCGTGCATCGACGGGTTCGAGATCGGCAGCGGCAGCATCCGGATCCACGAGCACGCGACGCAGGACCGGATCTTCCGCATCCTGGGCATCGGCGAGGAGGAGGCCGAGGTCAAGTTCGGCTTCCTGCTGCGCGCCTTCCGGCTCGGGCGCCCGCCGCACGGCGGCATCGCCCCGGCGCTCGACCGGCTTGATCGGCGATCTTCGCCGGCCGTGGACTCGCTGCGCGGACGTCATCGCCTTCCCGAAGACCACGCAGCGCGTCCGACCTCACGACCGGCTCACCGTCCGGAGGTTTCCGCTGACCCAGCTCGCGCGAGGTTTCCGACGATGGTCCGCCCCGGAACCCTGGAGGAGCTGGACGGCGCGCCTCGCCGAGCTCGAGGCGATGCGCCCGCCAGCTCGAGCGTGCTGTCCCCGGCGAAACGGGAGCCCGGCGAAGCCTGATCACGCCGAGCCGTCGGATTTCGGCGCCGATTCGATGCCTTTTGCGCTTCCCGGACCATCGCCTCACGGCACCTGGTCCGGACAGCGCGCCGGGAGGTAGAATAGAAGCGGGATGAAGAAGCTCGAGATCCCGGAGGCCGGGATCGCCCCGGTGATGGGCGACCGGGATGAGAACTTCCCCCTGCTGGAGCAGGTCCTTCGACGTCGACCTCTCCATGCGAGGGAGCGAGTTGTTCGTCGAGGGGTCCGACGATGCCGTCGCGCAGTTCTCGAAGTTCCTCGGGCAGATCCTGACGCTTCCCGGACGGGGGCACGAACTCCAGAAGAGCGACGTCCGGACGGCGATCGGTCTGTACCGTCGGAACCCGGATGTGTCCCTCGGCCGACTACTTCGTCAACTACAAGCTCCGTCCCTCGACCAAGAAGTTCGTCCAGCCGAAGAGCGAGCATCAGCGGCGTCTATCTCGAGGCGATCCGGGAAGCGGACCTCGTCTTCGGATCGGCCCGGCCGGAACCGGCAAGACCTATCTGGCCGTCGCGCATGGCCGTCACGTTCCTCAACGAGCGGCGCGTCAACAAGATCATTCCTCGCCCGCCCGGCGGTCGAGGCGGGGAGAAGCTCGGCTTCCTGCCGGCGATCTCGCGATGAAGGTCGACTCCTCACCTGCGCCCGCTCTACGACGCGCTCTACGATCTGACCGACCGCGACCAGGCCGAGCGCCTGCTCGCCAAGGGGACGATCGAGGTCGCGCCGCTCGCCTTCATGCGAGGGCGCACGATGAACGACGCCTTCATGATCCTCGACGAGGCGCAGAACACGACGTCCGAGCAGATGAAGATGTTCCTCACGCGGATCGGGTTCAATCTCGCGCGCCGTGATCACGGGCGACGTCACCCAGATCGACCTGCCACGGACAGCGCGTCGGGCCTCGTCGGAAGCCGCAGCCGATCGTCGGAGGGATCGACGGGATCCGCTTCGTCCACTTCGACGACACGGACGTCGTCCGCCACCCTCTCGTCCAGAGGATCATCAAGGACCTACGAGCGCGCACACTGAACGGTCGCAAGCGGTCGGGGACGTCGATGGATAGGGAGCTCCCCGGCGGACGGGCCTCGAGGCCCCGCGGATCGCCGAGCGCTCGCCGCTCACCGCCGGATCGAGCGCTCGCCCGAGCCTGCGCGGAGCCGATCGAGATCGCCCTGCGGCCTCGGACCCGCTCTGGGCGATCGTCGCGTCCTGGGCTTCATCCTGCTCGCATGGCGACCGTCCCTGGGGCGAGAGCCTTCGGAGGATCTGACGGAGGGCCGGATCGCGCGCGCCGACATCGCCGCGCCGTTCGACGTCGAGATCCGCGACGAGGCCCGCGCCGAGGAGATCGGCGAGAGCCGCCCGGCGGGCGGTCGACGAGGTCTACATCTTCGAGCGACAAGGTCGAGCGCCAGGATCGATCGCGGAGCTGCGGACTGCGGTCCGGCCGAGGCCCTGCCCGGATCGCTCGACCCGCCCGTCGCCGCGGTCCCGCCCGGCCGGGCGGTGCCGCCGATCGCGAGTGCGGTCCGGCAGATCGCCGCACGATCGCTCTCCCAGATGATCGTCGCGCGCAGTGACACGCCCCGCAGGGCGCGCCATCACGGTCCGCTACCTCGGCGAAGGCGATCGGAGATCACGCTGCACGACCTGACCCGCGTGATCGACCTCGAGGAGGCGCAGCAGCGGCCGCGTGCCGCGAGCGCCAGCTGGCGAGCAGCGCTCGGAGCGCCGCCCCGCCTCCGATCCTAGCTCGCCGACCTCGTCGGAGTGGGCTGCCTCGCTCGTCCAGCCGACCTCACGTACGACCTCGAGCGAGACGCGGCGCCGCATGGACGAGGCCGCGCGCCAGGTCCCCGTGCTCTACTCGCGCGTCCCCAAGGGCACGGTCCTCGTCCGGAAGGGTCAGCCCTACACGCGCGACGTCATCCGCGAGATCCATGGCGATCCAGCAGGCGAGCCCGCGCGGGTTCGATCCGACGGCGCTCTCTGGGCATCGCGCATCGTGTCGCTCTTCCTGACGTTCTTCCTCTGGCGCTACGCCCCGACTGGAACGCGGCGAGCTCCGGCGCAGGTGCGGCACCTCTTCCCGTTCCTGGTCCTCGCGCCTCGCGGCTCCACGTCGCGCATCGCGCGCGCCGCGCTGTGCGCTGATCGAGCGTCTCGTCGTCGAACCTCGACTTCCCGTTCGACCGCCTCGAGACGCACTGGTACGCTGATCCCGGCGGCGTCGGGGCGTCTCGTCTCGTGGCTCTGCTCGCCGGACGACCGGATCGCGACCGTCTACTCGCATGTTCGCGAGCGCACGCCTTGCGATCCTCTTCGACTGGAACCTCTCCTACGCCGTCTTCGTCCTCCTCACGCACCTGGCGGCGCGTGTACGGCGTCAGCAAGTACCGGACTCGCGATCGGCGCTCCTGCGGTCGGGGCTGTCGTCGGCTTCGCCGGGGCCGCGGCGGTCGCGGGGCTCGGACGCCATCAACGCAGCGGCTTCAGTCCCTGGCAGGTCTGCCTCGCCGACGCGGCGTTCGCGTTCGCTCGGCGGGTGCGATCGGCGTGCCCGCCGTCGTGGCGTTCCTCCTGCCGATCTTCGAGTGGCCGTTCGGGGTCCTGACCGACATCCGCCTGCTGGAGCTGTCGAACCTCGACAACCCGCTCCTCGTCCCAGCTCAGCGCTTCGCGCGCCCGGCTCGTACAACCACTCCATCATCGTCGGGACGCTCGCCGAGGCGGCGGCGGAGTCGATCGGCGCGAACGCGCTCTTCTGCCGCGTCGCCGCCTACTACCACGACATCGGCAAGATGAAGATGCCGGAGTACTACATCGAGAACCAGCAGGCCGGGCGAGAATCCGCACGACCGGCTGACGCCCTCCGATGAGCGCGCTCATCCTCACGAACCACGTGAAGGAAGGGGCCTGCAAGATGGGACGCGAGCACGGCCTTCCCGAGCCGATCCTCGACATCATTCCCGCAGCACCACGGCACGCGCGTCATGACCTACTTCTTCGAGAAGGCCAAGAGCCGCCGCCGCGGCGGCGGGCGATCCTCCGCCGCAGCCCCGACGATTACCGCCACCCCGGGCCCGAAGCCTCCGACGCAGCGAAGCGGCGATCTTCATGCTCGCCGATTCGGTGGAGGCGGCGGCGCGCACCGATCGCCGAGCCCACCGACGACGCGCTTCCGCGACCTCATCCGCCAGATCGTCGGGCCGGGCGATCCTCGACGGACAGTTCGATCACTGCGATCTGACCTTCCGCGAACCTCGACCAGATCACCGGAGGCGTTCGTCCGGTGCCTGGGAGCATCTACCACCACCGCATCGACTACCCAACGTTCATCTTCAGGGGGCCGCTCGGACGCCGCGCGGGGCGCCCCGAGCGGGCCGAGGCCGGCCGGACCGGATCCGTCGACGTCCCGTCCTCCGGAGAAGCGCGGCGATGTGGGGGCGGAGAGCGGCGTGACGGTCGCCTTCGGTGGACCGGTCTGGGGGGCGTCTGGAACCCGCGGCGTTCCGGCCGTTCCTGCGGCCGCCTGGCGGCCTACCTCGATCCCCCACGCGGAGACCTCACCGTGCTCTTCTGCGACGACGGGAGATCGCCGCAGCTCAACTCCGCACGGCGCGGGAAGCCGAAGCCGACGGACGTTCTCCTTTCCGGGCGGGGAGCGACGTCTGAGGGGCGCACCTCGGGCGACGTCGCGATCTCCGTTCAGACCGCGGCGGCGCGGTGGCGCGGCGCGCGGGCCGCCGGCTCGCGCGCGAGATCGAGACGCCCTCGTACACGGGCTTGCACGTGCTCGGGTTCGATCACGAGACGGACGACGGAACGATGCTCAGGCTTCAGGCGGAGGCCCTCCGACGGGCGCGCCCCGCCGAAAGGAGATAAGGACGATCCCGACCACGCGGACGCTGCTCTGGGCCGGTCGTGCTGCTCACGGGACTCGCCACGCGTGTTCCTGATCCCGTCCGGTCTTCCAGGCCGCCCTGAACTCACCTCGCGGCCTCGTCCTGGCGCGGATGAAGCGAGCTCGCGCCTCGCGGGCTCACGGCGCGCTCGCTGCGCGAGGCGCGCCGAGCCTCCGCCTCCCGGTTTGCGCGTGTCCGTCCAGGTAGGCGCCAGCTCTGCCTCGATCGGAGGCGTCGTCGCGGCCGCGGATCTCGCCGAGCAATCCGGCTTCGAGCATCCGCTCCTCATCGGCTTCTGTTCTCGTCGCCCTCCTCTTCACGCTGATCATCGAGCAGATCGTCGCTCGCGCGTTCACCCTTCTGGCGCCCGAGCGGGCCTTCCGCGCCGACGCCTGTCGCCGCGGGCGTGATCTACTTCCCCGCTCTTCCCGATCGCCGAACCGCGACCTACACGGGCGCTGCGATGGGTGCGGAACCTTCTCCAAGCGCTCGAAGGACGAAGAGCCTGACGAGCAGCGACGTCGCGCGCCTATCTCGACGTCGGCGAGGGGGAGGGGATCCTGAGGGTCACGAGGGATCGCTGATCGAAGGGCAGTGCTCGACTTCTCCGACACGCTGCGTGCGCGAGGTGCATGACGCCGCGCACCGAGATGGTCGCCCTGGTCCGCAGACCGCCACTGATGGACGAGCTGGCGTCGCTCGTCGCCAGCGGCACGGGCCACTCCCGATCCCGGTCTGCCGCGGAGCATCGACCACATCCTCGGCTTCGTCCACGCGCGCGCGATCTGTTCAAGCACTGGGGCGGCGAGCGCAGGCCACCTGGTGGGCAGCTCGGCGGCTGCCGCGTCCATCGTCGTCCCGGAGACCAAGCGCGTTCTGAGCTCCTGCGCGAGCTCAGGCGAAGCGCGCCAGCAGCTCGCCGATCGTGCGTGGACGAGTACGGTGGCACGGCGGGCTTGTCACGATCGAGGACCTTCTCGAGGAGATCGTCGGGGAGATCCGCGACGAGCACAGAGCCCGAGGATCGTCGTCTCCGCCCCCGACGGCTCGCCGGATCGTCCGCGGACGCTTAACGTCGACTCACGCTGGCAGAGATCTCGGCGTCGATCTCGAAGGCGAAGGACCGGAGACGCGTGCGCGGGCCGCTCGTGGGCGCGAGGCTCGGCGCGTATCCCTGGACGTGGGGGCGTCTCGTCTGGCGTGGCGTCGGCTTCGAGGTAACGGACGTCGATCGACGGCGCGTGCGAAGAGTGCGGATGGCAGGTGCGAGGAGAGACCGATGTCCGGACGGCGAACAGGCCGCGCCTGATCGGCGGCGCGAGGAACACCCTGCGACGCGACGTCCCCGGATCGGAGCGCCGGCCGCTCCCTCGGGCCACGGTCGTCCGAGTAGCCCGTCCAGGAGCGTCCGAGCCGCGGCCGACCGGGGAGTCGGTCACGACGAGGACCTTCGATTCCACCTCGCGTGCGTCCCCGGACCGGGTTCCGCAGCGGCTGACGTCGCCATCATCGAGCCATACCAACGTGGAAAGTCGACCCCGCTGAACCAGTCTCGTCGGGAGAAGATCGCGATCGTCGCCGACGTCCCCAGACGACGCAGCACGCGCATCACGGGCGTCCTGACCGCTTCCGAAGGCGGCAGATCGTCTTCGTCGACACGCCCGGCTTCCACTGGCCCTCTTCCGCATGAACCGCGGCGATGGTCGGAGACGGCGACCGAAGGGCTCTGACAGGGTCGACGTGATCCTCCTGGATGGTCGACGCACCGATGGCGTTCGACCCGGCGATCTGCACGCGTGTGCGTCCCTGTCGAGAAGCGGCGTGGACTGTGGATCGTCGCGGCTGTCCTCGCCTCGAGCAAGGTCGACCTCGTGCGCAAGCCGATCCTGCTGCCGCCCTCGAACGGGCGGCGCGCGAGTTCAGGGTCGACGAGGCGTTCCCGTCTCCGCGACGTTCACGGCGACAAGCTGCGACGTTGCTGCTCGCGCAGGTACTCTCGCGGCCTTCCCAGATCGGCCGACGAAGCCCTTCCCTGACGATACGCTGACCGACCAGCCTGAGCGCGCGCTCGTCTGCGGAGCTGATCCGGGAGAAGATCCTCCACCGTACGCGTGAGGAATCCGCACGCGGCTGCCGTTGTGATCGAGCGCTGGGAGGATGGCGAGGAATGAGACCCGCATCGACGCGGCGATCCTGGTCGAGAAGGAAGGCCAGAAGGATCGTGATCGGTCACGGGGAGATGCCGGAAATCGGTCGGAACCGAGGCGCGCCTCTCGAGATCGAGCAAGCTCCTCGGGCGGCGGGTCGGGCTCAAGCCCTGGGGTCAAGGTCCGGGCGCCCACTGGCGCGACGACGAGCGGACGCTCAAGGCGCTCGAACCAGTAGCGAGATTCATCTTGACGCTGGTCGATTCGGTCGCGCCGGCCGCCCATACTTCCCGCCATGGATCCCACCCAGGTCATGGTGCACTCTGATCGTCGAGGGCCACCGGGGGACGCGCGGGCGAGCGACGTTAGCGCGAGGCAAGGAGATTCTCTCGGAATGAAGCCGTTCCCGAGCGCGGCCAGGAGCGAGCCGCGCGTCCCCCGGTTGGCTCGAGGAGCAAAGTGAACCAGTACCCCCACCCATGCTTCCTTGACACCTTCGGAACGGGATCCCCGCGCTCGCCCTGGACGTCACGGAGGGATTCACGCATGCCGGAGACCGTCGAGGGGACGCTGCACAGGACTGCGTTTCGCCCTCGTCGCCAGCCGCTTCTCAACGAACCGCGCCCGGAGGCTGATCGACGGGCGATGGATCGCCTTGTCCGCCACGGGCGGCCGAGAAGGACGTGCGCATCGTCCATGTCCCGGGCCTGCCTGAGATCCCTCTCGTCGCGAAGGCCCCCGCCGCGAGCAAGGCGTATTCGGCGGTGATCTGCCCGGCGTCCTCGTCCGCGGGGACACCCCATTTCGACTACCTGGCGGCGGGAGGCCTCCGTAAGGGGACCGCTCAGGCGGCCCTCGAGACCGGAATCCCTGTGATCTTCGGCGTCCTGACGACGGACACGCTCGGAGCAGGCGGATCGGACCGCGCCGGCGGGAAGGCCGGGAACAGGGGTGGGATGCGGCGCTCGCTGCGATCGAGATGGCGAACCTCTCGGCCGCTGGCTGACCAGTGGGACCTCGCCGGCAGGCACGCGAGCATGCGCTCCAGATCCTGTTCCAGATCGACATGACGGCGACTCCTCGCCCGAGGACGTTCGGACTGCACTGGCGGGGTGGATTAGCCCCGAGACGCGGTCGTTCACCGAGCGCCTCGTGATGGGAGCGTTCGGCGACGGCGTCCGGATCGACGAGCTCATCGTGGGCCTCCTCCCCCACCTCATTGGCGGATCGAGCGGATGGCCACCGTCGATCGGAACGTCCTGAGACCTCGCGATCCACGAGATCCTCAGCGAGGCTAAACCCCGGCCGTCGTGGTGATCAACGAGGCAATTCCTGAGATCGCCAAGAAGCATGGCGGCGAGGAGTCCGCCGAGTTCGTGAACGGGGTCCTGACGCTGTCCGCAAGGAGATCGACGCGCCCGAGCGCGTGGACGGCCTCCTCTTCCGGCTCGCCAGCCCACGCCCGGCCCAGTTCCTGGGCTGCTCCATCCCCGCGGAACGCCGCCTATATTCGCCTCTGGTCCGGCAGGTTTCGCGAGCCTGTAACGCGGCGGTGATTATCCGTGATACTGACCTGTCCCCGGATTGCACGACACGCTACCGTTTCGACGAGGAGCGTATTCCGGCAGGGGCCTGAGCGTCCGCCGCAAGCGGTGCCGCGCACGGTTTTCCGCGCCTCGCGCACGGGCGTGGAGAGCTGCCCGCGCTCCCGTCGGAAGCTCTTCCCCGGCAACGGCGGCGCAGCAGCGACGGCTTCCCGCGCCGACCTCTTCGACCGCCATGCCCTGCTGGCGCGGCCGGCATCGGCGCCTGCGAAGTTCCCGGCGGACGCGCGTTCCCCGACGTCGAGCTGGCCCGTCCCATCGGCCCCAGCCGTCCCACGCCGCCGCATCGCCGGCCGCCCCCGCTTCGGTCCCGGTCACGATCGTCATGCCGGGGGAGCGCCGGAAGCCGACGAGGAGATCCTCGGCGTCTCACCCGGATCATCGTTTCGGATATCGTCATCTACAGCCCCGAGCGGCCGCAGGAAGTCGATCAGAAACGGCCAGTTCCCCGGAGGCGTATCGGGCCGAGATCGAGGGAAGGCCGCAGATGATCCGCTCACGGTTCCCGAGCGCTCCGCTGCGGGTCGAGGACTACGAGCGCTGCCTGCGCGAGATGCTCGATGCGCGGCGCAGTGAGCTCCAAGAGGCCGCCGGAGCGCTCTGATCGTCTCGATCTCCCGTCTTCCCACCCTCTGAGACCGTGCTGGTGCCCGCGGCGCGCAGCGGATCGCGCGGACCTGCTCCCGGCGCTGCCCCGCCTGTTGACTCTGCCTCCCTCACCCTGCTCCTCCGCGCTGTGAGACCCGCTTTCGCGTAAGCAGATCGCGAGCACCCATGCACGAGATCCCGCTCAGAGAGATGGAATCGCGCTGGCAGGAGTGGTGGGGGAAGGCGCGCGTCTTCGAGCCCGGACGAGAGCGATCCGCGTCCCCGCTTCTACGTCAGCATCGAGATGCTGCTGCTATCCTCGGCCTCATCCACATGGGGCACGTCCGCAACTACTCGATCGGAGACGCTCTGGCCTGGTTCCGCAAGGATGCACGGGCTTCAACGTTCTGCATCCCATGGGCTGGGACTGCCTTCGGACTGCCGGCCGAGAACGCCGCGATCGCCAACAGGCGCCGATCCGCGCGAGTGGACCCTCGCGAACATCGCCGCGATGAAAGGCGCAGATCGCGCGCTTCGCCTTCAGCTACGATTGGGACCGCGAGGTCACGACCTGCGAGCCCGAATACTACCGCTGGAATCAGTGGTTCTTTCTCAAGATGCTGGAGCGCGGCCTCGCGCTACGCGGAAGCGCGCCTGGTCAACTGGTGTCCCAAGTGCGCTACCGTGCTGGCCAATGAGCAGGTGGTGGACGGGCTGCTGCTGGCGGCATGAAGATACGCCGGTCGAGCAGCGCGCGCCTGGACCAGTGGTTCCTCAAGATCACCGCACTACGCCGACGAACTACTGGACGACATGGCGCAGCTCGAGGACGGCTGGCCCGAGCGCGTCCTGCACCATGCAGCGCAACTGGATCGGCCGCAGCCGAAGGCGCCGTTGAGGTTCGATCGCATCGAAGGGATCGGCGAGCCGGTCGAGCGTCTTCACCACGCGCGTCGATACGATCTACGGCGCCACGCTTCGTTCTTCGGCGCCTGAGCATCCCGCTCGATGAGACGTCGCAGCTGCGGCCACGAGGAGCTGACGTCCGAGGCGTTCGTCGCGTAGGATCGCGTCGGCGCTCGCAGACCGCGTCCCGGCGACGTCGAGAAGCGGGCTGTCGTCACCGGACGCTACGCGATCAATCCGTTCAGCGGCGAGAAAGTCCCGATCTGGGTCGCCAACTTCGTGCTCATGGAATACGGGACTGGCGCCATCATGGCGCGTGCCCGCGCACGACGAGCGCGACTTCGAGTTCGCCCGCAAGTACGGTATCGTGCGCGTCGTCCCGGTCATGCGCCCGATCGATCGGCGCACTCGCCGGGAGACGGATGACGCGACCATTCCGTCGCGAGGACGGATGCCTGCGGCCTGTGGTGCGGGCCGGCCAGCGCCAGGCGCCGCCGTCAGATGACGCGAGCACGCCGAGAGCGGAGGCTTCGGCGAGAGCGCCATGCAGTTCCGCCTCAAGGACTGGGGCATCTCGCGCCAGCGCTACTGGGGCACGCCGATCCCGATCGATCTACTGCGCCGACGTGCGGCGATCGTGCCGGTGCCGGACGAGGACCTGCCGGTCGTGCTGCCGCGAGACGTCGATCTTCGCGGCCGCGGCGACTCGCCGCTGGCGTCACGTGCCCGAGTTCGTCAACGTCGCGTGCCCGAAGTGCGGCGGCGCCGGCGCGGCGCGAGACCGACACGATGGACACGTTCGTCGATTCGTCCTGGTACTTCTACCGCTTACTGCGACCCGAAGAACGACGCCGCGCCGTTCGATCGCGAGAAGGTCGGCTGCCTGGTTCCCGATCGATCTGTACATCGGCGGCATCGAGCACGCGACGCTGCACCTGATCTACTGCCGTTTCTTCACGAAGTTCATGCGCGGACCTCGGGCTGGTGACGCATCGACGAGCCGATCGACGAACCTCCTCACACAGGGGATGGTGGTCGTCGTGCAGCCACTTCTGCGAGGAGCACCGCTACCTCTTCCCCGACGCAGGTGCGTCGACCGGAGGGATCGGCGGAGCGTCCGCGCCCAGCTCTGCGTCCGGTGCGGCCGCGCGGTGCAACGCGCGTCCTCGAGAAGATGTCCGAGTCGAAGAACAACATTCGTCGATCCGGACGCCGCGGTCGAGCGGTACGGGGCCGACGCCATCCGCATCTTCGCCCTGTTCGCCTCGCCTCCCGACTCGGAGGTCGTCTGGACGGAGCAGGGAATGGAGGGCGCGTACCGCTTCCCTCGCGAGGGTCTGGAGAGCGTGGAGCGCCACGGCGACGCGCTCAAGGCCGCCGCGGACCCCGAGCCGGCCGCCAGCTCGGGCGACTGGGCCCGGGGCGAGGCCTCACGCCTGCCGCGGAGAGCGGCGCTGCGCCCTCCGGGCGGCGCACGCATCGCACGATCCAGCGCGTCACGGACGACATCGCCCGGAGGCTCCAGTTCAACACGGCGATCGCCGCGCTCATGGAGCTGCTGAACGCGAATCCACGAGTTCCACGACCGGGAGCGCTTCGCGGCCCGAGGAGGCCCGGCGCTGCGCGAAGGCGGTCACGCACTGTCTCACTGCTCGCACCGTTCGCGCCGCACGTCGCCGAGGAGCTCTGGTCGCGCCTCGGCGGGCAGCGGCATGCTGGCCCAGGGCCGATGGCCGCGCGCCGAGCCGGCCCTGCTCGAGGAGGCGACCTCGCTCGTCGTCGTCCAGGTGAACGGCAAGCTGCGGGCGCGCATCCCCGTTCGCCGCGGCGCGGGCGAGGAGAGGTCGTCGCCGCCGCGCGCTCGGACGCCCGCGTCGCCGCGCGCGGTCGGCGCGGGATCGATCCGCAAGATCGTCCACGTCCCGGATCGCCTCCTGAACCTGGTCGTCGACTGAGCCTGTCGCAGTCCAGTCATCGATCGCCGCAGCGGCGCCGAGATCCTGCGCCTGACCGCTGCTGCTCCGGTCCTGGGACGATCGCGGCCGCCCTCGCGGGGTGCGGCTACCACCTCCGGGCGGAACCGCTTCCTTCCGTCCGACGCTCAAGACGATCGCGATCCCGGTCTTCCAGAACGAGACACGACGCTGCCGACATCGAGCAGCGCATCACCGAAAGCCTTCTCGAGGAGTTCATCAAGCGGGCGGCTATCAGACGCAGCCGCAGCAGGAGGGGGCCGACGCGCTCGCTCGAGGGCACCGTCACGGGGTACAGCTCGAACGCCCGTCCGTCTCTGGACGAGCCGGAAGGCGAGGCGCCTCGAGGTCGTCGTCGCAGGCGCGCGCGCATCACCGATCTCCAGCGGCGGAGCGGTCCTCGTGGAGCCAGGAGCACTTCATCTTCCGCTCCCAGTACGATCTCGAGGCCGCGCGCGGGAACGTTCTTCGACCGGGAGATCGACGCGATCGACCGCATCGCCGACGACTTCGCCGAAACGATCGTCACCTCCCTCCTCGAAGGGATTCTGATGGAGCCTGCTCGCGGGGATCCTCACGGGAGCTCGATCAGGGCCGGTCCCGAGCCTGCTCATCACGCGCTTCGAGGCGGACAAGGGAGAGGACCTCCCTCGGCGGGACCCGCTGCTCCGCGCGGCCCGGCGAGCCGTCCTGGGGGACACGCCGAGATCTTCGGCGAGCCGTGTCTCGACGGAACCGAGCGTCGATCCTCGGTCGGGGATCCTGACGCCGCCCGCAGGTCTCGCTGCTCGCCGCCGCGGAGGCTCGGTGCTCGTCCGCGGACAGGCTCAGCGGCCGGCGCCCAGACGACGACGGCAGGGAGACGAAGAGGATCCCGACGCGAGGCAGGCTACGCCGCCGGGAGGCAGGTCCTCGAGCGGCGGCCCCGCGGGCGCAGGGGGTGACGAGCCCCGCCTCGCCAGCGTGCTCGAGCGCTACCTCGCCGGTCCGGGCGACGCGGATTCATCCTGTTCCTCGGCTGTCCCTGGGACGCGCCGAAGGAAGATCTCACAAGGCCGTCCTCGGATCGGCGACCCAGGTCGACCTGAGCTGGCCCGACATCCGCGGACTCCCTGCATGGATCGCTTCGAACGTCCGGCGCGCGGGAGGGACGATCGACGGCGACGCAGTGCAGATGCTCGCCGACCTCCGGGGCAACGACACGCTCCGGCTCGCGAGCGAGATCGACAAGCTCCTCCTCCATCGCCGTGGGAAGGGAGGCCGTCACGCGCAGGGGGACGTCCTGGCACTCCTGGGCGCAGGCGAGGCGTCACGTCGGCCTGGGCGCTCAGCGAGGCGCTGGCCGATGGGAACGCGGCGCTCGCGGTCCGGGCCCTTCGCCGGCTCCCGGCGGAAGGGGAGGCGGCCCCGATGATCGTGGGCACCCCCCGCGTCGCGGCTGCGCCAGCTCGTCGTGCTCCGCGACGAACGGGCTTCGGGCCTGACCACGTCAAGCGGCGCGGCAGGGTCGTCTCTTCCGGGCCGGTCCGGATACTTTGGCTGACGCGCTCGCGCCAAAGGCCGCGCGTTTCCTCCGGGCGCGTCCTCGACCGCGCGCTCGCGATCTCTACGACGTCGACCGCGCCGTGAAGTCGGCGCTGCCGATTCCGCGCGCTCCCGAAGAGTGGCTGCACTCGACTTTGAGATCTGGCGATCGTGTGCGATCCTCATAGTCGCCTCACCGATCCTCATTGTCGCTGACTTTGCTTGATGCAACGAGGACGTACCTGCCCTCTCGAAAAGGAGCTTCCATGCCTCGACCCGCCGAACAGATGAGAACGTCAAAGTGATCGCCCACCGCATCTCCAGGCGCCTCCAGAGCGTCGGAGAGGATTTCTCTCTCGGGACGGGCCCTCCAGGCCAGCATGTCAGCGCGGATGGTCGTTGCGAAGGCGGGGGCCGCAGAGTCCGCCGGGCGAGCGCGCGCGCTCACGCCGGCCGACCGCGCGCGGCTGCGCCTTCAAGGGAGTACCTCGGCCTCGTGCGCCACCTCTCGATGCGCGATCGCGCCCGGGTGAAGGTCCTGCGCGCCAAGAAGGGCTATCCCAACGCGATCAAGATGGCGCGCCGCCTGGTCAAGTCCCGCGGTTGATCCCCGCATCGCCGATGTCCCGCCGTCCCGTCCTCATCCTCGACTACGGTTCCCAGTATACGCAGCTGATCGCCCGCAGGATCCGCGAGCTGTCGGTCTTTTGCGAGGTGGAGCCGTTCGACCTCGGCCTCGCCGAGATCGCGGCGCGCCGCCCCCTGGGGATCATCCTCTCCGGAGGGCCGGATTCGGTCTACCGTCCCGGCGCTCCCGGCGCCGAGCGCGCCCTGTTCGAGCCGGCGCTCCGGTGCCGGGGATCTGCTACGGGATGCAGCCTGCGATGCGCACGCTGGGCGGGGAGGTCACCCCTCGGGCGAGTGCGAGTACGGCCCGGCCGAACTCGTCCGACCGGCCCCTCGCGGCTCCTGGACAGGACTCCCGGAGCGCCAGCGTCTGGATGAGCCACGGAGACCGGATCGACGCCCTCGCGCCCGTCGTTCAGGACGTCCGGCACGACCTCGAACGCGCCCCATGCCGCCGTCGAGGGATCCCGGAGAGGGGCCTCTACGCCATCCAGTTCCATCCGGAGGTCATCCACACGGAGCAGGGGACGCGGATCCTGCGGAACTTCCTCTTCGACGTCTGCCGGATCACACTGGACTGGACGATGGCGCACTTCCTCGAGGAGGCGGTCGAGGGCGTGCGGAGCCCAGGTCGGCGACGGGCGGGTCGTCTGCGCGCTCTCCGGCGGGGTCGATTCCGCGGTCATGGCGCTACTCGTGTCGCGGGCCATCGGCGACCGCCTCGTCCGCCTCTTCGTGGACAACGGGGTCCTGCGCAAGGGGGAGGCCGAGGAGGTCGAACAGCGCTCCACTCGAAGTTCCACCTCGACGTTCGCGTGCTTCGCTACGGCTGACCTGTTCCTTCAGCGTCTCAATGGGCGTGACCGATCCGGAGCACAAGCGGAAGATCATCGGCGAGTGCTTCATCGGGATCTTCGAGGACCAGGCCTCGCGGCTGGGAGGGATCGGGTTCCTCGCGCAGGGGACGATCTATCCCGATCGGATCGAATCGAAGTCGGTGCGCGGCCCATCGGCCGTGATCAAGACGCATCACAACGTCGGCGGCCTGCCCGAGCGGATGAAGCCTCGCTGATCGAGCCCTTGAAGGACCTCTTCAAGGACGAGGTCGCGCGCGCTCGGGCGGGAGCTGGGTCTCGATCGGGAGTCCTGGAGCGCCATCCGTTCCCCGGCCCGGGACTGGCCGTGCGCGTCCTCGGAGAGGTGACGCCGGAGCGGGTCCATGTCCTCCAGGAAGCCGACGCGCTGTTCATCGAGGAGATCCGCCACGCGGGCCTCTATTCGAAGATCGCACAGGCCTTCGCGGTCCTCCTGCCCGTCCGCTCGGTCGGCGTCATGGGGGACGGCCGGACCTACGATCACGTGCTCGCCCTGCGGGCCGTCGAGACGACCGATTTCATGACGGCGAACTGGTGCCCGCTTCCGTACGACCTGCTCGCGCGCGTGTCGAGCCGGATCGTGAACGAAGTGAAGGGCGTCAATCGCGTCGTCTACGACGTCTCGAGCAAGCCCCCTGCGACGATCGAGTGGGAGTGACGCGGGCCCGGCGCCGCGGATCCCCACTCACGCTCCATCGCAGTCGCTTCAGTCCGAGATCACCCGGACCGCCCGCCACCCTTGGGCACCTCCTCGAGGAACATCTCCGGCTTCACGATGGCCGAGACCCGAGCCGGGTCCGTGCCGGATCGGGAGGACGAGAGTCCCTCCGCTATTCGACGAGACCGGAGGACTGCCCGTCGCCGCCGCTCGCCGTCCGCGCGCTTGCCCCGGCGCTCACCGCGTCGCTCCCGGATGGCCTGCCGGAGCGCCACCCTCTGATCCTGGGTCGGGACGTCGCGGGCGTCCAGGACGGCATCGAGGGACTCTGGCGCGCGATCTCGCCTCGCGCTCGGATCAGATCGGACGCCTTCTGCTTCGATCGCTTCGCGCGAGGCGGCGGCATCGCCGATGAGCGCGCGCAGCTCCGCCTCGTGCTGCGCGAGGGCGTCTCGCTGGCGTCCGAGCGTGGATTCGGGTCTTCGTCCAGAGGCCCTGCAGACGCTCGACCTGCGGAGCAACGCGAGACCGAGACGCTCCTGCAGCGCCGGATCCTGCGCGAGGCGCCGAAGCGCCTGCCACGGCTTTCCGCCCGCCGCCCTGATCGTTTCCTCGTCGTCCACGCCATGGCCCGCCCGTGCGAGCGTTGCCAACCGCGTCAGCGACCAACAACGACAGAAGCCCACCGCCATGATGAGCGCCAGCGCGGCGCATGAAGCGAATCTTCCGATCTTCGTTCCCATCGCATCTTCTCTTCGCGACTCCAAGATGAACCGCACGTGCCCTGGATCAACCGCGGATGCCACGCGTCCAGCGGCTGCATCGGGCCGTCTGCGCCACGCCATGGGCCGCCAAGAGGGAAACGCCCCATGCCCCAGATCAGCCGCGGACGCCACGCGTCCGGCGCTGCATCGGGCCGGGTAGCGCCACGCCATGGGCCGCCAAGCAGAAACGCCCATGCCCCAGATCAGCCGCGGACGCCCCGCGTCCGGCGGCTGCATCGGGGCCGGGTAGCGCCACGCCATAATCACCAATTGGACGCCGCCGGAGGCCTCTTCGTTTAGTGCTAGAATCGCGCCCCTCGGCCGTCGCCTCCCCGGAGCCCCGAACATGCCTTCCCCTTCGTTCACCTCCACAATCACAGCCAGTTCTCCCTTCTCGACGGCGCCCAGAAGATCGACGAGATGCTCGAGCAGGCGTCGAGCTTCGGCATGAGCGCCGTCGGTCTGACCGACCACGGCAACCTCTTCGGCGCGATCAAGTTCTACAGGAAGGCGCTCAAGAAGGGGATCCGTCCGGTCATCGGGATCGAGGCGTACATGGCCCCGGGCGATCGGAGGGAGCGGCATCTCGCGCCGGGCCAGAAGAAGCCCTACTACCACCTGATCCTCCTCGCCGAGAACTACACGGGATACAAGAACCTGATCCGGCTCGTCTCCCAGGGCTACCGGGAGGGCTTCTACTACAAGCCTCGCATCGACACGGACGATCCTCGCCGAGCGCCACGAGGAATCATCGCCCTGTCGGCGTGCCTCGGCGGCGAGATCGCCACGCTTCTGCGTCAGGACCGTGTCAGTCGACGCGGAGCGCGTCGCGCTCGAGCTACGCCACGATGCATGGGAGACGGCAACTACTTCCTGGAGATCCAGGACCAGGGGCTTCCGGAAGAGGCTGGCGCTCAATCCCAAGCTCGTCGCGCTCTCGCGCAAGACGGGACTTCCGCTGGTCGCGACGAACGACTGCCACTTCCTCGCGCGCGAGCGACCACCGCGCGCACGAGGTCCTCCTCTGCATCCAGACCGGCAAGACGATGAAGGACGCCGATCGGATGCGCTACAGCGCAGGAGCACTACTTCAAGTCCGGCGAGGAGATGGAGCGGCTCTTCCGGGACCTGCCCGAGGCGATCGAGAACACGGCCGTCGATCGCCGGGCCGCTGCCATCTCCTGCTCGGAGCGGGACCGCCCGCCGCTCCCCGAGTTCTCGGTCCCCGAGGGGAGCACGACCGACGGCTACTTCGCGCAGGTCAGCCCGCGACAGGCTTCCGGGAGCGGCTGCCCGGTCTGGGAGGATCTCGCGCGCCGAAGGGCCGTCTCCGCCATCCGCCTCGAGCGGTACGCGGCACCGCCTCGACGACGAGATCCGGATGATCCAGCGGATGGGCTTCTCCGGCTACTTCCTGATCGTCTGGGACTTCATCAAGTACGCGCGCGAGCACGGCATCCCGGTCGGGCCGGGGCGCGGCTCCGCCGCGGGCAGCGCTCGTCGCGTACTGCCTGCGCATCACCGACGTCGATCCGCATGCGAGTACGAGCTGCATCTTCGAGCGCTTCCTGAACCCCGAGCGCATCTCGATGCCCGACATCGACATCGACTTCTGCATGCCGGCGGCGCGGCGAGGTCATCCGCTACGTGACCGAGAAGTACGGGCGCGGGACAACGTCGCCCAGATCATCACGTTCGGGACGATGGCGGCGCGGGCCGTCATCCGCGACGTCGGCCGCGCGCTCGACCTGCCCGTACGCGGACGTGCGACCGGATCGCGAAGCTGGTCCCGTTCGCGCTCGACGCGACGATCGACAAGGCGCTCGCCGAGGTCCCGCAGCTCGCGCAGATGCTACGACGTCGGACGGTCCGGGTCGCGAGCTGCTGGAGATCGGCGCGCCGGCTCGAGGGCTCACGCGGCACGCCTCCACCCACGCCGCGGGCGTCGTCATCTCCCGCGGCCGATCGTCGAGTACGCGCCGCTCTACCAGGCGCGGGCCGGAGGCGACGGGGATCACCACCGGCTTCGCCAAGGACGAGATCGAGGAGGTCGGCCTCCTCAAGATGGACTTCCTCGGGCTGCAAGACGCTGACGCTCATCGACGACTGCGTCGCGCATGATCCGCGATCCGACGGGGACGACGATCGACATCGAGGCGCTCGCGCTCGACGATCCCGGAGACGTTCAGGCTCTTCGGCGCAGGCGAGAGACGAGCGGCGTCTTCCAGTTCGAATCGGGCGGCATGCAGGACATCCTGCGCAAGCTGAAGCCCGGACCGCTTCGAGGACCTCATCGCGCTGAACGCCCTCTACCGGCCCGGACCGATCCAGAGCGGGATGATCGACGACTTCATCTCGCGCCGGCACGGCAGGACCGAGGTCGCGTACGACGATCCGCAGCTCGAGCCGGTCCTCGCGCACGACGTACGGCGTGCATCGTCTACCAGGAGCAGGTGATGAAGATCGCCTCGCGTCCTCGGCGGGCTACTCGCTCGGACAGGCCGACCTCCTGCGCAAGGCGATGGGCAAGAAGAAGCTCGACGTCATGCAGGCCGAGCGCGAGCGGTTCGTCAACGGATCGCAGCGAGCGTTCGAGCATCGGCGAGAAGAAGCGCCGGGGAGATCTTCGACAAGGTCGAGAAGTTCGCGGGCTACGGCTTCAACCGCTCGCACTCGGCGGCCTACGCGCTGGTCGCCTACCGGACCGCCTGGCTGCAAGGCCCACTATCCCGTCCACTTCATGGCGCGCCCTCCTGACGACGGAAAAGGGCGGACACCGACCGGCTCGTCAAGTACATCGGCGAGTGCCCGCGAGATGGAGGATCCCGTCCTGCCCGCCCGACGTCAACGTCAGCGGGCCTCGACTTCACGGTCGAGGGGGACAAGCGTCCGGTTCCGGCCTCGCGGCGGTGAAGAACGTCGGGCGAGGGCGCGGTCCTCTCGATCCTCGACGCGCGCGAGCGCGTCGGCCGGTTCGAGTCCCTCGAGGATTCTGCGCCGAGGTCGACCGTCACCACGTCAACAAGCGGGCTCTCGAGTCGCTCATCAAGGCGGGCTGTCTCGACTCGCTCGGACAGCTGCGCCCGCCGGCTCGTCGCGGGGATCGATCGATCGCCATGGGCTACGCCCAGAGGATCCAGGACGAGGGCGCGAGCGGGCAGGGATCCCTCTTCGGCGCGACTGGAGGCGCCCGCCACCGAGGCGCCGCTCCGCGACACGCTTCCCGAGGTCGCCCGTCTGGACGCAGCGCGAGCTGCTCGCGTTCGAGACGCGAGACGCTCGGCTTCTACCTCACCGGGCATCCGCTGAACGAGCATCAGGACCTCCTCAAGGAGTTCGCCACGCACACGACCGTCGGTGTCCAGCGAGATCGAGGGCGCTGACGGACGTCGCTCGGCGGGCTCGTCGTCTCGCTGCGCAAGCGCGAAGTCGAAGAAGAACGAGCCCTGGGCCTCGTTCCTCCTGGAGGACCTCGAAGGCAGCTGCGAGGTCCTGGTCTTCCCGCGGGTCTACGGCGAGGTGCAGGCCTGCCTGGCGGAGGACGCCGGTGGTCCTCGTCACGTGGCCGCGCGGAGGTCGAGGAGGAGCGCGATGCAAGTTCATCGCCGACGACGTCGGCCCCTCTCGCCGGTCTGCGCGAGCGGCGGGCCGAGGCGGCGAGCCTGCGCCTCACGGGGACTGGGCTCGAGGAGGAAACGCCTCGACAAGCTCTGAGGCGCATCCTCGCGGCCCATCGCGGCGAGCGTGCCGATCTCGATCCAGCTCGCCCTTCCCCACCGGATGACGATGCAGATCCGATTCAGACCGGACGGTCGTGGAAGGTCCGCCTCGAGCGCGAGCTGACGGCGGCCGTCGTCGAGCTGCTCGGCCTGGGGCCGTCGTCTACCGCGCGGCCGGCGGGACGCGCGGAGAGGCCGGCCCGCAGGAGCGGGCGCGCGGAGCGCCGGTTTGACCGGTGGGCCGGAGCGAGAGTGGTAGAATCCCCGCTTTTCCCCGGAGGACCCAACGTTCGATGGCACGCAGGGTCGGTATCTGTTCACGTCCGAATCCGTGACCGAAGGGCATCCCGGACAAGATCGCCGACCAGATCTCCGACGCGATTCTCGACGAGGTCCTCGCGGCAGGATCCGACGGGTCGCGTCGCCTGCGAGACGCTCCTGACGACGGGCTTCTGCCTCATCGCGGGCGAGATCACGACTCGACTCCTACGTCGACTTTCCCGAGATCGCGCCGCGAGACGATCCGCAGCGATCGGATACACCGACGCCGCGTTCGGGTTCGACCACAAGACCTGCGCGGTCATCTCGCCGATCGACGAGCAGTCGCCGGACATCGCGCATGGGCGTCGACACGGGCGGGGCCGGGCGACCAGGGGATGATGTTCGGCTACGCGTGCCGCGAGACGCCCGAGCTGATGCCGCTGCCGATCATGCTCGCGCACCGGCTGACGCGGCGGCTCGCCGAGGTCCGAAGAGAACGGCGCGATGACGACTCCCTCCGCCCCGACGGGAAGGCCCAGGTCACCGTCGAGTACGAGGACGACGTCCCCTGAAGCGTCACGGCGCGTCGTCGTCAGCGACGCAGCACAGCGAGGCAGATCGACCATCGAGCAGCTGCGCGCCGACATCATCAAGCAGGTCATCATGCCGGTCATCCCGCCAGAAGCCTGCACGGCGCGAGCCTCAAGATCCACGTGAACCCGACCGGACGCTTCGTCGTCGGAGGCCCGCAGGGCGACACGGGCCTGACGGGCCGCAAGATCATCGTCGACACCTACGGCGGCGCGGCACACCACGGCGGCGGCGCCTTCTCCGGCAAGGACCCGACCAAGGTCGACCGGTCGGCCTCGTACATGGCCCGCCACATCGCGAAGAACCTCGTCGCCGGCGGCGCTCGCCGATCGCGCCGAGGTGCAGATCGCCTACGCGATCGGCGTCGCCGACCCGCGTCTCGGTCATCGTCGACACCTTCGGCACCGCGCAAGATCGATCCGGCGAAGATCGACAGCTCGTCCGCGAGGCGTTCCGTCTCGCGGCCGCGCGAGATCATCGAGTACCTCGACCTGCAGACGCCCGATCTACCGAGCGACCGCCGCATACGGCCACTTCGGACGGGACGAGAACGAAGTTCACCTGGGAGCGCACCGAACCAGGCCGACGCCACTCCGTAGCGCCGCTGGTCTCCTGAGCGAGCGCGGCGTCATTCATGAACCCACGGCAGTTTCCACGAACAGGTCCGCCGCTTGCGGCGGGCTCATGGCGCGGCCGACGCTCCCGTGGACGGCCCGCGCGACGGAGGACGCATCTTCGCATGACACGTCACAGCCGTTCCGCTGCGGCCAGGAGCCGAACGACCGCCGCGTACACCGCTCGCATCAGCTCGGGAGGCGCGATGAAGCACCACGTCGAAGGATCTCGTCGCTCGCGGACAAGGGGCCGCATGCGCATCGAGTGGGCCGACGGGAACATGCCCGTGCTCGCGCTCGATCCGGCGAGACGTTCCGCAAGACCAAGCCGCTCGAGGGGCGTCCGGATCGCGGCGTGCCTGCACGTCACGCAGCGAGACCGCGAACCTCGCGCCGGACTCTGGCGGCGGGCGGTGCGCAGGTGTGTCGCGTGTGCGCCTCGAACCCGCTGACGACGCAGGACGACGTCTCCGCGGCGCTCGTCAAGCACTACGGCATCCCGACCTATCGCGATCAAGGGCGAGAACCACGACACCTACTACTCGCCACATCCTCGCCGACGCTCGAGACGAAGCCGCACATCACGATGGACGACGGCGCCGACCTCGTGAACGTCCTCCACTCGAAGCGCCGCGACCTGCTCGCGGGCGTGAAGCGGCGGCACCGAGGAGACGACGACCGGCGTGATCCGCCTGCGCTCGATGGCGGCCGACGGCGTCCTGAAGTACCCGATCGTCGCCGTCAACGACGCCGTCGACCAAGCACTTCTTCGACAACCGCTACGGCACCGGGCCAGAGCACGATCGACGGCATCATCCGCGCGACGAACATCCTGCTTCGCCGGGCCACGCGTCGTCGTGGCGGGCTACGGCTGGTGCGGCAAGGGCGTCGCCATGCGCGCGCCGCGGCATGGGCGCGAGCGTGATCGTGACCGAGATCGA
>ERZ1370068.7591-contig-650_pt1 | contig 52184 bp, 59 predicted proteins | sample MGYA00561227_ERZ1370068 | MGnify/ENA primary metagenome ERZ1370068 (study PRJEB38410, sample SAMEA6850437) | metagenome | study: Metagenomic assessment of the ecological functions of the soil: analysis of the soil microbiota associated with the... | reverse complement strand
ATTGTCAGTATTGCTACGCAGCTTTCTGGCTAGTCTTTTTTATCCTGCATGTCCTGGCTGCGTTGGCCATGCTCAACTTCAAACAGGAAGGCCGTCCACATCCACGATGGCGATACTCTGACCGTACTAGTGGACAAACACCAAGTGAAGATTCGCTCGCTTCAACGATGCACCAGAGCGCGCCAGGCATCTGGCAACGCGGCGCGTCAATCGCTCGCCGACCTATGCTTCCGGCGCTAGGCCAAAGTCGCCGAGGCCGGCTGATCATACAAGCGCACGCCTGGAACAGTGACCTGCGCGGGAGGGTCGATGCCAACGCCGTGCAGGTAGCCGCTGGCATGGCCTGGGTGTACGTCAAATATGCCTCTGGGCGTCTGCCGCCGTACGCGCCGAGGCCGACGCGGCGAGCAAGGCGCTGGCGGGCTATGGAATGATCCGCAGCCAGTGGCGCCGTGGGTATGGCGCAAGCCAAAAGCTGAGAAATGACAGGAGGAGGTATGCGACCACGCCACTAGCTGCGGTGATTCTGCTCGCAGCGGTCACGAGCCTGAACGCCGCGCCGCCGCGCTACAACGGCCTGTGGAAGGGCGAGGGAACCACCCGGAGCGGTTGCTCGACGATTTCCATCCGCCGGCTGACCCGCCGTAGCCAGTCCTCCTTCTGGGTCGAGTGCGTGCGCCACACGCTGCGCCGCAGCAAGAGGCGACCACGATCTATTCGGTCGATCTCGACGGCATCAAGTGGACCATCCCGCTGCCGAACGGCGGCTCGACCGAGGCGGAGGTGACCGGCAGCTCGAGAAGACCGAGTTCACCTATCTGATCGAAGGCGTCATCGTCGGCGAGCAGTTGCAGTTGCGCGCGATCGGCGAGGATGACGAAGATGAATGTGCTTGAACACCACGTTCGAGTTCGTCATCACCGCGCAGGTGACGTTGCCCGGTGGCGCCGCGCCGCTCGGCGCGGCCGCGCAAGCAGGTGATCCGCATCGACGCCAAGGGCTGGTCGCCGTTCCAGAAGCTGCCGGCGGTGATCGCCGAGCGGCGAGCGGCCAGTACGTGGCTGCGCGCAGCACCAGCGAGGGAAAATTCCTGACCGAATGGCGGGCCGAGCATCTGACCGGCCGCGATCTCTGATAATTACACCGACTGCATGGAAGTGGCGGCCGAGACCGCCAACGACTGAACGATTTCTGCCGGCGGGTGTGGCGCAAAGAGCACCGGAAGACCTGCTGGGACCGGCCGACCGGCCGCAAGCCACCGCTGTGTGGCTGTGCGAGGAGCATTGGGGGAATAAGGCTGGCCGCGCTGCCTCGCTCGCGGCTGAGGTTGAAACTGGCACCGGACGAGGGCTGTGGAGGGATCGGAAACCGATACCACCCTCGGTTTTCGGTTGCCTGCCGGGCAAAAGGTATCGATTGCCGAGCTTGCGCCGACGACCGAGGATGTGGGCCGATTCGCGGCCGGTGGCGCCGTGGGAGTGGCAGATACCAGACCGCCAAAGTCGCCGGAATATGGGTAGAGATAAGGGTAAGAAGTAAGGCCGAGAAACGAAAATAAGACGTTTCAGGCACCTGGGTTATGGACTTGACTGGCGGAGAGGGAGGGATTCGAACCCCCGGAACTCTTGCGAGCTCAACAGATTTCGAGTCTGCCGCAATCGACCACTCTGCCACCTCTCCGCGGCGAGCGAATTTTATCAGGCCGGCGTGAGCTTTTCGGTCCCGCCCATGTAGGAGCGCAAGCGCGGCCGGAACCGTCACCGAGCCGTCGGCGTTCTGGTAGTTCTCCAGGACCGCGATCAGCGTGCGGCCCACGGCGAGGCCGGAGCCGTTCAGGCGTGTGCACCGGCTCGGGCTTCGCCCTTCTCGTTGCGGAAGCGCGCCTGCATGCGCCGCGCCTGGAACGCCTCGAAGTTGCGAGCACGAGGAGATCTCGCGGTAGGCGTTCTGCGCCCGGCAGCCAGACCTCGAGGTCGTAGGTCTTCGCCGACGAGAAGCCCGTGTCGCCGGTGCACAGCGTCACCACGCGGTACGGCAGCTCGAGCTTCTGCAGGATCGCCTCGGCGTGCGCCGGTCAGCTGCTCGTGCGCCTCGTAGGACTTCGCCGGATGCGACGATCTGCACCAGCTCGACCTTGTCGAACTGGTGGTTGCGGATCATGCCGCGCGTGTCCTTGCCGGCCGCGCCCGCCTCCGAGCGGAAGCACGGCGAGTGGCAGGCGAACTTCAGCGGCAGCTTCTCGAGCGGCACGATCTCGTCGCGCACGAAATTGGTGACCGAGTACTCCGAGGTCGGGATCAGGTAGAGGTCGCGGCCCTCGATCTTGAACAGGTCGTCCTTGAACTTGGCGAGGCTGGTGACGCCGTCGGCGCAGGCGCGCGCTCACCATGTAGGGCGTGTAGACCTCGGTGTAGCCGTGCTCGCTGCGTGTGCGTGTCGAGCATGAACTGCGCGAGCGCGCGGTGCAGGCGCGCGACCGCGCCCTTCATCACCACGAAGCGCGCGCCGGCGAGCTTCGCGCCGGTGTCGAAGTCCAGGCCGCCGAGTCCGGCGCCGATGTCGACGTGGTCCTTCGGCGCGAAATCGAACTTGCGCGGCTCGCCCCAGCGGCGCTGCTCGACGGCGTCCTCGGGCCGAGCTGCCGACCGGGACGCTCTCGTGCGGCAGGTTCGGAATCAGCGAGACGAACTCGCGCAGCTTCTGCCTGCACGGCCTCGTTCTCGGCTTCCATCTGCTTCAGCTTCTCGCCGAGCTCCGGCGCCCTGCGCATCAGAGCGTCGCCGCGCGTCTCGTCCTTCTTCGCCTTCGCCTGGCCGATCTGCTTGGCGAGCGCGTTGCGCTGCGCCTGCAGCTGCTCGGTGCGCGGTCTGGATCTCCTTGCGCTTCTCCTCGAGCGCCTGAAGCCGGCGACGTCGAGCGCATAGCCGCGCGTCGCGAGGCGCTTCGCGACGCGCGTCGATGTCGGTTCTCAGCAGCTGGATGTCGATCATTTCTTTCTTGACCGCTTCGTCGCGGCGGCGCAGTTCGTCCAGCTTTTCCTGATCTTCCTTCGAGCCCGCGGTCGGTCGGCCGGTACCACTCACCGCCGGCATGCCCTCGGGAAAGTAGTTCTCGCCCGCCGCGTAGGCGTCCGCCTCGTCGTGCGCGTAGCGGTAGTCCTTGCCGTAGCCGAGGTCCTTCATCAGCTTCGTCGGCGCGTTGCGGATGTGCAGCGGCACCGGCCGCGTGCCGTCCTCCGCGACGAAATCGCGCGCGCCGCATTATAGGCGACGTAGACCGCGTTCGACTTCGCCGCGCACCGCGAGGTAGATCACCGCCTCGGCGAGCGCGAGCTCGCCCTCGGGCGTGCCCAGCCGCTCGTAGGTTTCGCAGGCGTCGAGCGCGACGCGCAGCGCGCGCGGGTCGGCGAGGCCGATGTCCTCCACCGCCATGCGCACCATGCGCCGCGCCGACGTAGAGCGGATCGGCGCCGCCGTCGAGCATGCGCACCAGCCAGTAGAGCGCGGCGTCCGGGTCGGAGCCGCGCACCGACTTGTGCAGCGCCGAGATCTGGTCGTAGAACTGCTCGCCGCCCTTGTCGAAGCGGCGCAGGTTCTTCGCGAGCGTCTGCTCGACGAAGTCGCCGTCGATGCCGGCCTCGCGCGCTCTTCGCCGCAGTCTGCGAGGATCTCGACGGCAGTTCAGCAGCCGCCGCGCGTCGCCGTCGGCGAAGCCGATCAGGCGCGCTCTCGCGCCTGTCATCGAACTTGAGCTTCCGGTCCTGTCGCAGCAGCACGCTCGAAGATCCTCGCGCTCCGAGAGGCTCTCGAGCACGTAGACCGTCGCGCGCGACAGCAGCGCGCTGTTCACCTCGAACGACGGGTTCTCGGTGGTCGCGCCGATGAAGGTGAACAGGCCGCGCTCGACGAACGGCAGGAAGGCGTCCTGCTGCGCCTTGTTGAAGCGGTGCACCTCGTCGACGAACAGGATGGTGCGCCGGCCCGAGCGCGCGAGCGTCTGCTCGGCGCGCGCTGCACCGCGTCGCGGATGTCCTTGACGCCCGAGAGCACCGCCGAGAGCGCGATGAACTCGGCGTCGAAGGCCTGCGCCATCAGGCGCGCGAGCGTCGTCTTGCCCGAGCCCGGCGGGCCCCACAGGATCATCGAATGCGGCTTGCCCGACTCGAAGGCGAGGCGCAGCGGCTTGCCCGGGCCCGAGCAGGTGCTGCTGGCCGACGACTTCGTCGAGCGACTGCGGACGCAGCGCTTCCGCGAGCGGCGCGGCCGGCTGCGGCTTTGCCGAAGAGGTCATTCACCGTCTCCCGAGGACGTCCGCGCCCTTGGGCGGCGTGAAGCGGAAGCTCGCCGGCGTCGATCTTGCGGATTGCGCACCACGCTGGTGAAGCGCAGCACGCGTGGTCTGGCCGAAATGGTCGACGAGCTCCATCGCCTCGACGCCGCCGACGCCGAAGCCCATGCGCATGCGCTCGAAGCCGGCCTCCTGCTCGCGCGGCTTCGCCTCGAGCCACTCGAGGCCGTCCTTGCGCGCCGGCGTCCGACGAGCTCGAACGCCTTCTCGACGTCGGCGGCGCCGCGCGAGCAGCGCCGCGGGCGTCGAGCCGAGCGCGCGCGCGAGCCTGCGCACCGTCACCTGGTTCGAGGTCGCGCGTCGTAGATCCAGACGCGCTCGCCGTCGCCGACGATCACCTGCGTCGACGGCTTGTCGTAGATCCAGCGGAAGCGCCCCGGGCCGCAGGAACGCGAAGCTGCCCTTCGACTCCTGCACCAGCTTGCCGGTCGCGGTCGTAGACCTTCTGCTCGAAGTCGCCGCGCGCGGCCTGCGTGCGTGCGCAGGTAAGCTCTGGAAGCGCTCGATGGCTCGCCGCTTGCGCGATTCGGACACGACAGAGAATCAAGCGAGGAAAGCAAACGTCTGCATGCCGCAGCCTACTCCGCTTTCGCCGGAACCAGCACCTCGCGGTTGCCGTTGGACTGCATCGGCGACACCATGCCGGCGCGCTCCATGTCCTCGATCAGGCGCGCGGCGCGGTTGTAGCCGATGCGCAGGTGGCGCTGCACCAGCGAGATCGACGGCGCGGCGCGTGCGCAGCACGATCTCCACCGCCTGGTCGTAGAGCGGGTCCTTCTCGCCGGCCGGCTCGCCGTCCGCGCCGCGCCGCGCCTCCGTCGGCCGCGCGGCTCGAGCACGTCGCTCGATGTACTCGGGCTTCGCCGAGCGATCTTCAGGTGCTCGACGACCTTGTGCACCTCGTGGTCGGCGACGAACGCGCCGTGCACGCGCTGCGGCAGGCCGGTGCCCGGCGGCAGGTAGAGCATGTCGCCCTGGCCGAGCAGCGCCTCGGCGCCCGACTGGTCGAGGATGGTGCGCGAATCGACCTTGCGACGACACCTGGAAGGCGATGCGCGTCGGGATGTTGGCCTTGATCAGGCCGGTGATCACGTCCACCGACGGCCGCTGCGTGGCGAGGATCAGGTGGATGCCGGCGGCGCGCGCCTTCTGCGCGAGCCGCGCGATCAGCTCCTCGACCTTCTTGCCGACCACCATCATCAGGTCGGCGAGCTCGTCGATCACCACGACGATGCAGCGGCAGCGCCTGCAGCGGCTGCGGATCTGCCGGACGTCGAGCGTGAACGGATCCTCGAGCGGCTGCCCTGCTTCTCCGCGTCCGCGACCTTGTGGTTGTAGCCGGCGAGGTTGCGCACGCCGAGCGCAGCTCATCAGCTTGTAGCGCCGGTCCATCTCGGCGACGCACCAGCTGCAGCGCGTTCGCCGCCTGCTTCATGTCGGTGACCACCGGCGCGAGCAGGTGCGGGATGTCCTGGTAGACCGACAGCTCGAGCATCTTCGGGTCGATCAGGATCAGGCGCACGCTCGCGCGGCTCGGCCTTGTAGAGCAGCGACAGGATCATCGCGTTGATCGCCACCGACTTGCCCGAGCCGGTGGTGCCGGCGACCAGCAGGTGCGGCATGCTGCGCGAGGTCGGCGACCACCGGGTTGCCGGCGATGTCCTTGCCGAGCGCGAGCGCGAGCGGCGAGCTGCATGTCGTGGTAGGCCTCGCGAGCCGAGGATCTCGGACAGGCGCACGATCTGCGCGGTGCGGGTTCGGGATCTCGAGGCCCATGCACGGACTTGCCGGGGATCGTCTCGACCACGCGGATCGCTGACCACCGACAGCGCGCGCGCGAGGTCCTTCACCAGGTTGACGATCTGGCTGCCCTTGACGCCGACCGCGGGCTCGATCTCGTAGCGCGTGATCACCGGGCCCGGATAGGCGGCGAGCACCTTCACCGCGACGCCGAAGTCGGAGAGCTTCTTCTCGATCAGGCGCGAGGTGAATTCGAGCGTCTCGGCGCTCACCGGCCTCGACGTCGCTGCTCCGCCTCGTCGAGCAGCTTGAGCGGCGGCAGCGGCGTGTCGGGCAGGTCCTCGAACAGCGGCGCCTGCTTCTCCTTCTGCACGCGCTCCGACTTCTTGATCTGCGGCGAGCGGCGGCTCGATGCGCAGCGGCGGATGGTCCTCCTCGCGCTTGCTTCTCGGCTCTCGCACCACGGTCTCGCGCTCCTCGCGCGCCAGCTTCGCCGATCTTGCGGTCGCGGCGCCGCTCCCAGGCGCGCAGCGCGCAGCGTCGTAGCCGGCCTCGAGCAGCGAGCCGACGAGCTCCGACGATCGCGCAGCCAGGAAATGCCGGTGAACAGACTGAAGCCGACCGCGGCGGCCGTCAGCAGCAGGCAGCGTCGCCGCCGGTGAAGCCGAGCCGCGCTGCGGACGGCCGCTGGCCACGTCGCCGCCGATGATGCCGCCGGGCGCGAGCGGCAGCGCCGCGCCGAGCCGTGCAGGCGCAGGCGCTTCGAGCGCCGGCGCTCGCCACCAGCAGCACGGCGAAGCCGATCGAGGGCAGACGGCGCGAGCGGCGAGCTGGCGTCCTCGATGCGCCGGTAGCCCCAGAACGCGACGTAGCCGGCAGAGCGCGACCCACCAGTAGGCCGAGATGCCGAACAGGTAGAGCAGCAGGTCCGACAGCCAGGCGCCGACCACGCCGCCGGCGTTGCGCACCACGCCGCCGGTCGCGCTGTGCGACCAGCTCGGGTCGTCGCGGTGGAAGGTGAGCGAAGATCAGCAGCAGGTAGCGCGGCGAGCGCGACGCAGCACCAGCCACTTCGCTTCGCGCAGCAGGCCGGCGAGCTTCGCAGGCAGAGGCGCGCTCGGCTTTTCGTGCGCGCCATGCCAGCCACGGCGGCGTCGCTACTCCGGCAGCATGATGGTGTCGCGCAGCACGATGGTCGAGCCGCGCATCTCGATGTAGCCGCCGATCTGCAGGTCCTTCATCACCCGGCTCACCATCTCGCGCGAGGCGCCGATCATCTTGGCGATGTCCTGCTTCGGCAGGCGCTTGGTGACGACCTTCTCGCCGTCCACGTTCTCCGACATGTCGAGCAGCAGGCGCGCGACGCGGCCGTAGACGTCGAGCAGCGCCAGGCTGCCGATCTTGCGGTCGGCCTCGCGCAGGCGCCGCACCAGGCCGCGCATCACCGCCATGCGCCATCTCGAAGTTCTCGGCCAGGCACTTCTTGAAGTCGCGCTTGGCGATCGACAGCAGCTCGCAGGGCTCGATCGTCACCACGCTCGCCGAGCGCGGGCTCGTCGTCGATCAGGCCCATCTCGCCGAAGAACTCGCCCGGGCCGAGGATGCTGAGGATCACTTCCTTGCCGTCGGCGTCGCTCATCATCACCTTCAGGCGGCCGGAGAGGATCGATGTAGAGCGAGTCGATCGGCGTCGCCGCTCGCCATGATGGTCGGTCGAGCGCGGCGCGCTGCGTGCGCGTCACCACCGTGGCCAGCGTGCGCAGGTAGCTCTTCCGGGAAAGCTGGCGAACAGCGGAACCGTCTTCAGCACCGCCGTCGAGACCGCGCGTCGCCATAGCGGCAAGATTTGCCCTCCTGTTGGCGATGTATAATCGTGATCCCACTATGTTAGCCGATTCGACGCTCATACTTCCGCGCATGGCAACGACAAGCGCCACATCACGGCTGCCTGATCCTCGGCTCCGGCCCCGCCGGCTACAGCGCCGCGGTCTACGCCGCGCGCGCCAACCTGAAGCCGGTGCTGATCACCGGCCTCGCGCAGGGCGGCCAGCTGATGACCACCACCGACGTCGACAACTGGCCCGCCGACGCCGACGGCGTGCAGGGCCCGGAGCTGATGGAGCGCTTCCAGCAGCACGCCGAGCGCTTCGAGCACCGAGGTCGATCTTCGACCACATCCACACGGTGAAGCTGGGCGCAGCGGCCGTTCGTGCTCGAGGGCGACGCCGGCGACCTACACCTGCGACGCGCTGATCATCGCCACCGGCGCCTCGGCGCAAGTACCTCGGCCTGCCGTCGGAGCAGAAGTTCATGGGCCAGCGGCGTCTCGGCCTGCGCCACCTGCGACGGCTTCTTCTACAAGGGCCAGGACGTGGTGGTGGTCGGCGGCGGCAACACCGCGGTCGAGGAGGCGCTCTACCTCGCCAACATCGCGCAGCAGCGTGCACGCTGGTGCACCGGCGCGACAAGTTCCGCGCCGAGAAGATCATGCATCGACAAGCTGATGAAGCGCGTCGCCGGAGGGCAAGATCGTCGCTGGAGCTCGACTCGCGTGCTGGACGAGGTGCTGGGCGACGAGACCGGCGTCACCGGCGTGCGCATCGCGAACGTGAAGAGCGGCGCGACAAGCAGACCTCGCGCTGAAGGGCCTGTTCGTCGCCATCGGCCACACGCCCGAACACCGCAGATCTTCGCCGGCCAGCTCGAGATGGAGAACGGCTACATCGTCACGCGCGGCGGGCGCGAGGGCAGCGCCACCGCGACCAGCGTCCCGGGCGTGTTCGCCGCGGGCGACGTGCAGGACCACGTCTACCGCCAGGCGGTGACCAGCGCCGGCAGCGGCTGCATGGCGGCGCTCGACGCCGGAGAAATACCTCGATGGCCGCCGTGAGCGACGACTTCGAAGAGCGTCGCCGACGTCGAGCCGCTCGCGCGAAGCCGCGCGCGCTGAATGCGCCCGGCGCGCCCGCGCCGCTATCCGCGGCAGACCGGCGCGACGAGCAGCGCCGCGCTCGCCGAAGTCCTCGCGGCCCGCTCTCGCCCGGACGACGCGCTGGACACCGGGCGAGGAGCTCGCTATCTGTCCGCGCCGGCATGTCGCGCGCAGACGCTGCGCAAGCTGCGCGCGCGGCCACTGGGTGGTCGAGGACGCAGCTCGACCTGCACGGCCTGACTCGCGACGCAGGCAGCCGCGAGCGTCGACGAATTTCCTGACAGCGCTGCATGACGCGCGGCCTGCGCTGCGTGCGCATCGTGCACGGCAAGGGGCTCGGGCGATGCTGAAGGGCGAAGCTGCGGAAGTGGCTGCCGCTGCGCGACGAGGTGCTGGCCTTCTGCCAGGCGCCCGCCGACGCAGGGCGGCAGCGGCGCCGCTGCTGGTACTGCTTAGAAGCTAGACCGCTAGACCGCCGCTTCGTTGGTCTCGCCGGTGCGGATGCGCACCACGTGCTCGACCGAGGTGACGAAGATCTTGCCGTCGCCGATCTTGCCGGTGCGCGCCGACTTGACGATCGCGTCGATCGCCGCGCTCGACCTGGCTCGTCGGCGACCACCACCTCGATCTTCACCTTGGGCAGGAAGTCGACGACGTACTCGGCGCCGCGGTAGAGCTCGGTGTGGCCCTTCTGGCGGCCGAAGCCCTTCACCTCGGTGACGGTCAGGCCGGTGACGCCGACCTCGGAGAGCGCCTCGCGCACCTCGTCGAGCTTGAACGGCTTCACGATGGCTTCGATCTTCTTCATTGCTGGCTCCTCCGGCGAGATCAGGCATGATTGTAATTCTATAATGGCCGGCTATGAGCCATGGAGCGCCTCAGGGTCGTCGATTCGCTCGCCGGCGTGCGACCGCAGCGAATGGAATGCGCTCGCGGGCGAGCAGCCGTTCGTCCGCCACGAGTTCCTCTCCGCGCTGATCGACACCGGCTGCGCCAGCGGCGCGCACCGGCTGGCGGCCGCAGTTCCTCCTGCTGCGAGCGCGGCGGCGCGCTGGCCGGCGCGATGCCGCTGTTCGCCAAGTCGCACTCGTACGGCGAGTACGTGTTCGACTGGGCCTGGGCCGACGCCCACGAGCGCCACGGCGTGCGAGTACTACCCGAAGCTGCTGTGCGCCGTGCCCTTCACGCCGGTCACGCGGCCAGCGGCTGCTCGCGCCGGCGAAGCCGAGCGCGCGCAGCTGCTGCCGGGCGGCGCTCGAGCTGGCGAAGGACGTTCTCGTCGCTGCACGTGCTGTTCGCGCCCGACGACGGAAGCGCGCGCTGCTGCAGGACGCAGCGGCATGCTGCTGCGGCGCACCGTGCAGTTCCACTGGAAGAACGAGGGCTACGCCGACTTCGAGGATTTCCTCGCGCGCCTGACCGCACGCGCGGCGCAAGAACATCCGCCAGGAGCGCCGCCGGCGTGCGCGAGGCCGGCGTCACGTTCCGCTGGCTGCGACGGCGCCGCGATCGAGCGCCAGCACTGGGAGTTCTTCAACCGCTGCTACCGCGCGCACCTACGCCGCGCACCGGCTCCAGCCCCTACCTCAACCTCGAGTTCTTCCTGCGCCTCGGCGCGACGCTGCCGCAGCAACATGGCTGCATGGTGCTCGCCGAGCGCGCGGGCCGGCCGATCGCCGCGTCGCTGTTCCTGATCGGACGAGACGACGCTCTACGGCCGCTACTGGGGCGCGCTCGGAGCACGTGCCGCTGCTGCACTTCGAGTGCTGCTACTACCAGGCGATCGAGTACGCCATCGCGCAGCAGCCTGCAGGCGTTCGAGGGCGGCGCGCAGGGCGAGCACAAGATCGTTCCGCGGCCTGCTGCCGGTCGAGACGCTTTCGGCGCACTGGCTCGCGCACCCGCGCTTCGCGCGCGCGGTCGAGCAGTTCCTGGAGCGCGAGGGCGCGGGCATCGCGCGCTACGTCGAACGAGCTGTGCGACCATAGCCCGTTCAAGAACGAGCGGGACGAAATGAATGCGCCTCGAAGGACAAGGTCGCCATCGTCACCGGCGCGGGCTCCGGCTTCGGCGCCGGCATCGCGCAAGCGCTTCGCCGAGGAAGGCGCGCAAGGTCATCGTCAATGACATTGATGCCAGAACGGCAGAGAAGATCGCGCGGGAGATCGGCGGCAAGTTCGTCCAGGCGCGACGTCACCAAGCGGCGCCGACTGGGCGCGCGCTGGTGCGCGAAGCCGGCGCCGGAGCTCGACGATCGTCGTCAACAACGCCGGCTGGACGCACCGCCGCAAGCCCTACCTCGAGGTGACCGAGGCCGAGTTCGACAAGCGTCTACGCGGTCAACGTGAAGAGCATCTACCTGTCGGCGCATGCACGCGCTGCCGGTGTTCCGCAAGCGCGGCGGCGGCTGCTTCGTCAACATCGCCTCGACCGCGGGCGTGCGGCCGCGGCCGGGCCTCACCGTCTACAACAGCTCCGAAGGGCGCGGTGATCACGCATGTCGAAGTCGATGGCCGCGGAGTTCGGGCCCGACAAGGTGCGCGTCAACTGCGTCAACCCGGTGTTCAGCCCGGAGACCGCGCTGTCGGCGGACTTCGCCGGCGGCGCGCTGACCGAAGAGGCGAAGAAGGCTTCCTCGCCACCATCCCGCTCGGGCGCTTCTCCACGCCGCTCGATGTCGCCAACGCCTGCCTCTACCTCGCCTCCGACGAGGCCGTCGCTCGTCAGCGGCGTGTGCATCGAGGTCGACGGCGCGCGCTGCGTGTAGTCAGCCGGCTTCTAGGCTCGCTAGGCTTCTTGAAGCCGCCCAGCAGGGCGGCGACCTGCGCGCGTGCTTGCGCTGCCGGGCTGCTCGGCGGTTGCTGCGGGTTTCGGGTCTGCTGCGGAGCCAGTGCCGGGTTCGTAGGGCTTGAGAAGATCGGATCCGGCAGCTGCTGCTTGCTTCTCGGCTGAGATGCTGCGGCCCTGCGGTCTGCGCGGTTCTCGTCGCGGCTCGCGCCGCGCCTCTTGCGGCTGCGGCCTTCGCCTCGGCGTCGTCCGCCCATCAGCGCCGCGACGTTCGTGGCCGCGCTGGAAGCTCGGCACCAGCACGCGCTCGATGCGCTTCTTGATCAGCTTCTCGATCGCCGCCAGCGCCTCCATGTCCTCGGGCGCGACCAGCGAGATCGCCTCGCCGGTCAGGCCGGCGCGGCCGGTGCGGCCGATGCGGTGCACGTAGTCCTCGGGCGAGTGCGGCACGTCGAAGTTGATCACCTGCGGCAGGCCCTCGATGTCGAGGCCGCGCGAGGCGACGTCGGTCGCCACCAGCACCGCGGTCTTGCCGGCCTTGAAGTCGTCGAGCGCCGCTTCGCGCTCGGCCTGCGTCTTGTCGCCGTGGATCGCGTCGGCGTGGATGCGGTCTTTCGCGCAGCTGGTGCGCGAGGCGGTTGGCGCCGATGCGCGTGCCGCAGAACACCAGCACCTGCTTCAGGCCGCGCGTCTGGATGAGGTAGGAGAGCAGCTCGCGCTTCTTCTCGCGCGCCACCGGGTGCAGCACGTGCGTCACCGAGTTCGGCGGCGGCGTTGCGCGCCGCGACCTGCACCTCGGCCGGGTTCGTGCAGCAGCGCGTCGGCGAGGTTGCGGATCTCGTCGGGGAAGGTCGCCGAGAACAGCAGGTTCTGCCGCTCTGTCGGCAGCAGCGCGATGATGCGCTTGATGTCGGGCATGAAGCCCATGTCGAGCATGCGGTCGGCCTCGTCGAGCACCAGCACCGACACCTGGTTGAACATCACCGTCTTGTTCTGCACGTGGTCGAGCAGGCGCCCGGGCGTCGCGACCAGGATCTCGACGCCGCGGCGCAGCTGCCGCGATCTGCGCGTTCATGTCGACGCCGCCGTAGACCACGGTGCTGCGCAGCGGCAGGTGCTTGCCGTAGTCGCGGAAGCTCTCGTCGCACCTGCACCGCCAGCTCGCGCGTCGGCGTGAGGACCAGCGCGCGCACCGGATGGCGCGCGGGCGAAGCCGAGGTGCTCGCCTGCGGCGCGAGGCGCTGCAGGATCGGCAGCGCGAACGCGGCGGTCTTGCCGGTGCCGGTCTGCGCGCCGGCCATCAGGTCGCGCCCGGCGAGCACCAGCGGGATCGCCTGCTCCTGGATCGGCGTCGGCTTCTCGTAGCCGAGGTCCGCGACCGCCTGCAGTCAGCGGCGGGATCAGGCCCAGATGTTCGAATGCGAAAGGTGCGATTATAGGCTCAATTGAGGGTGCGCGCCGCGCCGCGCTCGGCGCCTTCCTGCGGCTCGGTGCCGGGGAGCTTGAGCTCCATGTCCCAGTCGCTCTTCTTCACCGCCGCCTGCAGCAGGCGGCAGAGCGAGTGCAGCAGCACCGAATCGAACGACAGCGTGATGCCCTGGCCCTCCGCGGGATGCAGCGCGACGACCGGCTGGCCGTTGCGGTCGTGCCCGGTCTGGATGCGCGCGAGCAGCAGCGGCGTCGTCGCCGAGCGGGCGTTCGCTGGTCGCCGGCGTCGTAGGGCTTGGAGAAATCCGCCTTCGAGACCGCGTGCTCGTGCTCGAGGCCGAGCAGCGCCTTGCGCGCCTCGGGATTCGCCTGGGTGCGGATGCGCGGGCTCGCTTCCTCGGCGAGCTTGACCAGCAGCGGCCAGAGCAGCTTGACGAAGCGCCGCGTCAGCGACAGGCGCAGCTCCACGCCTTCGCTGGTGGCGACCAGCATCAGCAGCCGGTCCTGCTCGGCGTCGTAGTCGACCTTCAGCTGGTGCAGCTTCATGGTCGATAGTGTATAGGACGCAGACCGCGATGACGCCAGGCTCTAGCGTCGCGAATCCGCCGCAGCAGGCCGGTGGTCGAGCGCTCGTGCTCGAACGGAATCGACAGCACGCGCCCGCCGCGCGCCAGCACGCCGCGCCGCGCCGACGATGCGCTCCACCGGCCAGTCGCCGCCCTTGACCAGCACTTCCGGCCGGCAGGCGTCGATCAGCGCCTCCGGCGTGTCGTCGTCGAACCAGGTCACCGCCGTCGACCGACTTCGAGCGCCGCGACCACGCGCCAGCCGGTCCGCGAGCGGATTGACCGGCCGCTCGCCGCCCTTGCCGAGCCGGCGCGCCGAGGCGTCGCCGTTCAGCGCGACCAGCAGCGCGGCGCCGAGCGCGCGCGCCTGCGCGAGGTAGGTGACGTGGCCGCGGTGCAGGATGTCGAACACGCCGTTGGTGAACACCAGCGGCCGCGCGCAGCGCGCCGAGCCAGCGCGCAGCGTCGCGCGGGGTCGCGGATCTTTGTTCGAAGTCGGGCGGCTTCACGCCGCGGGCTTCTGCTTCGGCCGGTCGCGGGCGGCACCGGGCGGCAGAGGCTCGTCGCTCGGCTTGCAGTACTCGAACACCTTGACCACCTTGCGTCACGCCGCCGGTGGTGCGCGCGATTTCCGACGCGTCGTTGGCCTCCGCCTCGGTGACGATGCCCATCAGGTAGACCACCGCCGGCCTCGGTCACGACCTTGACGTGGATCGGGATTGAACTTGCTTCGCGTCGAGGAAGCGCGCCTTGACCTTCGAGGTGATGACGCGTGTCGCTGGTGCGCGCGCCGAGCGAGGTCGGCGCGGCCGACCGTGCAGCTCGTTGGCGAGCGTGCGCACGCCGGGCACGGCGCGCGACGATCTTCTCGACTCTCAGCGCGTGTCGCCGCGTCCGGCACCTCGCCGGTCAGCAGCACGCTGCGGTTGTAGGAGGTGACGTTGACGTGCACCTTGTCGCCGAAGCGCTCGTCGATGCGCGCTGCTCGCGCGCGCAGCTCGATGCGCTCGTCCTCGACCTGCGTGCCGGTGCTGCGGCGGTCCTCGTAGCGCTGTACGCCGCGCCGCGCCGGCGCCGACCACGCACCGGCAGCGCAGCCGCCGAGCAGCGCCGGCGAAGCGCAGCAGCGCCGCGAGAGCCAGAACGCTGCGTCATTGTCTTGGCTCCGAACAGCTCGTGAGTCGATGCGCGTCGCACAGGCAGTGCAGCACCAGCAGGTGCACTTCCTGGATGCGCGCCGTGACGCTTGTGCGGCACGCAGATCGCACGTCGTCGCGCGCCGAGCAGCGGCGCCATCTTGCCGCCGCCGTCGCCGGTCAGCGCGACGACCCGCACGCCGAGCTCGTGCGCGGCGCCGCATCGCCGTCGAGCACGTTGGCCGAGTTGCCGCTGGTCGAGATCGCGAGCAGCACGTCGCCGCGCCGGCCGAGCGCGCGCAGCTGCTTCGAGAACACCTGCTCGTAGGCGTAGTCGTTGGCGATCGAGGTCAGGGTCGAGGTGTCGGTGGTGAGCGCCACCGCGGCGAGCGGCGGGCGCTCGCGCTCGAAGCGGTTGACGAGCTCGGCGGCGAAATGCTGCGCGTCGGCGGCCGAGCCGCCGTTGCCGCAGGCGAGCACCTTGCCGCCCGCCTGCAGCGATTGCGCGAACAGTCGCGCCGGCGCGCGCGATCGGCTCGGTCAGCGCCTGCGGCGGCGGCCAGCTTGAGGCTGCGCGCTCTCGGCGAAATGCGCGGCAATGCGGCCAGCGAGCGCCGCAGTCCGCCTGTTCCATGCGCGCGATTTTACACCGTCACTCGGCGTACGACCTCGAACTCGATGCGGCGCGCCGGGTTCGCGATGCGGCGCGAGGCGGCTGATGCGCGCGCGCAGTTGCGCGCCGCGATCCAGGCCCCAGGCGAGCGCGGCGTTCTCGCGGCGCGGCACGTAGCCGAGCTTGCGGCCGCGCCACGACACGCTCACCGCGTTCGCGTCGTGCGGGTTGTCGCGCTCGCGCACGCAGCTCGAGCGCGTCGCCGACGCGCAGCTCGTGCCACGACCTCGGCGGCGGCGTGATAGCGGAAGCCGGCGAGCGGCGAGCTCTGCACCAGCAGCCGCACGTCTCCTGCGCCTGGTCCCCGGGTCGCGAGCGAGAGCAGCAGCAGGCCAGCGCTACTCGCCAAACGCGTTGCGGATCCATCGCACGCTGCCGCGGCGCGCGCCTCGACCAGGAAGACGTCGAAGCGGCAATGCGCCTCGGGCCGCGCGCGACAGGTAGAGCCGCGCCGCGGCGAGCAGCCGGCGCGCGCTTGGCGCGCGGTGACGCTCTCGGCGGCGCCGCCGAAGCCGGCGCTCGCTGCGCATGGCGCACCTCGGCGAACACCAGCGTGCCGCCCTCCTCGGCGATGAGGTCGATCTCGCCGTGCCGGCAGCGCCAGTTGCGCGCCGAGCACGCGCAGCCCGCGCGCGCGCAGCAGCTCGGCGCACAGGTCTTCGGCTCGCGCGCCGGCCAGGTTCATGGCAGGCTTAACGGATCGCCGCTACCGACGGTTGACCCGCATTGACCGCGGAACGCTGTACGTCGTCGCCACGCCGATCGGCAACCTCGCCGATGCGAGCCCGCGCTCCATCGAGGTGCTGCGCGCGGCGCGACCTGATCGCCTGCGAGGACACGCGCACCACGCGCACGCTGCTCGCGCACTACGGCATCGCGACGCGCACCGTGGCGCTGCACGAGCACAACGAGCGCGCAGCCGCGCGAGAAGCCTGATCGCTGCGCTGCGCGACGGCGAGCAACGTCGCGCTGGTGAGCGACGCCGGCACGCCGGCGCTGTCCGATCCGGGCGCGCTGCTGGTCGCCGCAGGCGCACCGCGCCGGCATCGCGCGTCAGCCCGGTGCCGGGGCCGAGCGCCGCGGTCGCCGCCTTCTCGGCCGCGGGCTTCGCCGCCGCCGGCTTCCTGTTCGCCGGCTTCCTGCCGCGTCCGGCGGCGCACGGCGCAAGGCGCTCGAGGCGCTCGACGTCGCCCTGGCCGGTCGTCCTCTACGAGGCGCCGCACCGCATCGCTGCAGACCGTCGCAGACCTGCGCGGCGCGCTTCGGCGCCGGCGCGCGAGATCGCGATCGCGCGCGAGCTGACGCAAGAAGTTCGAGGAGGTCGCGCGCCTGACGCTCGGCGAGGCCGCAGCTGGCTGCCGGCCGGCCGCACCGCCAGCAGGGCGAGTTCGTGCTCGTCCGCTCGGCGCCGGCGAGGACGCGCGCAGTCCCTGGACGCGCGAGCGCGTGCTCGACGTGCTGCTCGAGTCGCTGCCGCCGAGCGAAGCGGCGCAAGCTCGCCGCGCGCATCACCGGCGCTGCCCAGGAACGAGCTGTACCGCAAGGCGCTTGAACGCGCGCAAGTAGAATCCGGCCGCATGGACCGGCTCACCCATCACGCGCCCGGACGACTGGCACCTGCACCTGCGCGACGGCGCGGCGATGGCCGCGGTGCTCGCCGACACGCGCGCGGCGCTTCGCGCGCGCGATCGTGATGCCGAACCTGCAGCCGCCGGTGACGCACCACGCAGCAGGCGCTGCACTACCGCGAGCGCATCCTCGGCGCGCTGCCCGACGGGCGCGGCGTTCGAGCCGCTGATGACGCTCTACCTCACCGACGACACGCCGCCCGAGGAGATCGCGCGCGCCAAGCTCTCGGGCCGCGTGCACGGCGTCAAGCTCTACCCGGCGGGCGCGACCACGCACTCGGACGCGGGCGTGACGCGCATCTCGCGCTGCTTCCGCGCGCTGGAGACGATGGAGCAGCTCGGCCTGCCGCTGCTGGTGCACGGCGAAGTCGACCGATCCCGGCGATCGACGTGTTCGACCGCGAGCAGGCGTTCATCGAGGAAGTGCTCGGGCCGCTGCGTCGAGCGCTTCCCGCGCCTGAAGGTCGTGCTCGAGCACATCACCACGCGCGACGCCGTGCAGTACGTCGAGGTCACCGGGCCGAACGTCGCGGCGACCATCACCGCGCACCACCTGCTGCTGAACCGCAACGCGCTGTTCGTCGGCGGCATCCGCCCGCACCACTACTGCCTGCCGGTGCTCAAGCGCGAGGAGCACCGCGAGGCGCTGGTCGAGGCGGCGACCTCGGGCAACCCGAAGTTCTTCCTCGGCACCGACAGCGCGCCGCACGCGCGCGCGACCAAGGAGGCGGCCTGCGGCTGCGCCGGCATCTACACCGCGCACGCCGCGATCGAGCTCTACGCGACGGCCTTCGAGGAAGCCGGCGCGCTCGACAAGCTGGAAGGCTTCGCCAGCCAGTTCGGCGCGCGACTTCTACGGCCTGCCGCGCAACGAGGAGCACGATCACGCTGGTGCGCGAGGAGTGGACCGTGCCCGAAGACGCTGCGCTTCGGCGGCGAGCGAGCTGGTGCCGCTGCGCGCCGGCGAAACGATCCCCTGGAAGCTGGCTCTAGCGCATCCGGTCTTCGACGCCGTGCGGCCGCTGGCTCGAGCGGCTCGGCGGTCGCCTCGCTCGAGCAGCTGAACGCGCTGGCCGAGGAACGCGGATCTGCGCACGCGAAGCGGCAAGCCGCGTGCGCTTCGTGCCGCCGGCCGCGCGCCGATCCGTACTACGAGATCAGCGTCTTCGAGACCGGCCGCGTGCAGACCCGCGCCGGACAACCTGCACGACCTGTTCAACGCGCTCGCCTGGCTCGCCTTTCCGCGCACCAAGGCGCGCATCAACGCCATGCACGCCGCGCGAGATCCCGCGCGAGGCGCGGCAGGCGCGGCGCGCGCTGCGCGACCTGCTGACGATCTTCGACGAGGGCGGCGCGATCGTCGCCTGCGCGACGCCGAGCTCGTCGACCTGGTGCGCGAGCTTCAGCTGGAAGGAGCTGTTCTGCGAGCGCCGCGAGCGCGTGCTGCGCGCGATGCGATCGTGGTCTCGGACACGCGGTGCTGGAGCAGGCGCTCGAGCCGCGGCCCGGCATCACCTGCAAGGTGATCTTCGCCGACCCGGCGCGGCGATCTCGACGCGCAGGCGCGGCGCGATGGCTTGCCGACGCGCCGCGGGACGCCACGCCGAGGCGCTGCCGCCGCTGCCGATCTTCGGCTATCCGGGCTGGTTGCCGCGGCAGCGAGCGACCGGCGTTCTACGACGACGAGCGGTACTTCCGGCCGCTGCAGCGCGGTAAAATCGACGCCGGGAGTCGGCCAGGCAGCCGCTGTGTCGCCGCAAGTCGCGGCATGGAGGAAAGTCCGGGCTCCGCAGAGCGGGATGCAGGGTAACGCCCTGGCACGGCGACGTGACGAATAGGGCCACAGAGACGAGTCCCGCGGATGCAAGCTCGGCGGGGTGAAACGCGGCAACCTCCATCCGGAGCAACACCAAATAGGCAAGCGAGGCGTGGCAACTCGCACTGACGGCCGGCTCGGCCGAAGCTTGCGGGTAGGTGGCTTGAGCCCCGGGGTAACCCGGGGCCTAGAGGAATGGCTGCCGGTCCCACCGGGTTCGCCCGGCCGGGGCCACAGAACCCGGCTTACCGGCCGTCTCCCGCTGTTTTCGCCGTGCGTCAGTTCTGCGACAACGGGATCAATTCGCTTGCCGCGTAGTCGGCCAGCGCGGATAATCCGCGTCGAGGCAGGGCAGCCGATGCAGCACCGCCTCAACCAGAACGACGTCAGCCAACCGCGTCAATGTCGAGGACGCCGACCAGGTCCGCGACGCGGTCGCTCGCGCTGTTCGCCGCGCGCTATCCGGGCGCCGACTTCGCCGCCGCTCGCGCGCGCCTTCGACGACTTCCAGGCGCTGTTCGAGGGCAACTATCCCGGCTACCTCGCCTGCGACACGCTGTACCACGACATGCGCCACACGCTCGACATGACGCTCGCCATGGCGCGCCTGATCGACGGCCACGACCGCGTCAGCGCCGGCGCCGAGCGCGCTCGGCGCGCGCCGCGCCGTGCTCGGCGTGCTGATCGCGCTGCTGCACGACTCCGGCTACCTGCAGCGCACCTCCGAAGCCGACGTCGAGAACGGCGCGATGTTCACCAAGGTCCACGTCAGCCGCAGCGCCGATTTCATCGCCGCGCTACCTGCCGACGATCGGCTTCGGCCGAGGACGCCGCTCGCCGCGCGCCTGGTGCACTTCACCGGCTACGAGATGGACATCGACGACATCCAGCGTCGACGACCCGCAGCGACCGCATGCTCGGCTGCATGGTCGGCACCGCCGACCTGATCGGCCAGATGTCGGACCGCATGTACCTCGAGAAAGTGCCGCGAGCTTCCTCTACGAGGAGTTCGTCTGGGGCAAGATCGCGCGCGAGACGCTGCCCGACGGCCGCGAGGTGGTGCGCTACGCCTCGGCCGAGGACCTGATCATCAAGACGCCCGGCTTCTACGAGTACGTGGCGCGCGACGCGCATCGACAAGAAGCTCGGCGCGCGCCGACCGCTACGCCGAGGCGCATTTCGACGGCGCCGAACCTGTACCAGTCGGAGATCGACCGCAACATGGACTTCCTGCGCCAGGCGATCGAGACCGCCGACCTGAGCCAGCTGCGCCGACTGGACCTTACCTCGCTGTCCGCCGGAAGGCGAACCGCGCCGCAGGCGGCCGCGGCGAACGAGCCCGGAGAAGCCCGCTTCCTGAGCGCTCAGTCGTCCTTTGCAGGACTGCACCAGATCGACCAGCATCATGACGATGCCGATTGAGATGACGATGGCGAGCGCAACGTCCTTCAGCTTGTAGATCGGCGGTACAGGTAGGCGATCATGAGCACCATCGCCACCACGCCCGCCAGAATCTTGAATGCCATGCCGCTTCCCTTTCCCTGCGCCCGGTCAGCCCTGCTGCACCTGCGACACCAGCCAGCGCGCGGTGCGAGCAGCCGCGCATCGAAGTTCGCGCCGCCCGACGAGCTGCACGCCGAGCGGCAGGCCGTTCGCGCCCTGCATCAGCGGCAGCGACAGCGCCGGCATGCCGCAGCAGCGTCCAGAGCGTGCAGAACGCCGGGTCACCGGTCGCGCCCAGGCCTTTCGGCGCCGTGCCCGAGCGCCGCCAGGCGTCAGGATCGCGTCGTAGCGCTCCGTGAAAAGCTCGTCGAAGCTCTCGACCAGCGCCGCAGTGCGCTGCAGCGCGCGCTGATAGTCGACCGCCCGCACCTCGCGGCCACGCTCGATCAGGCTGCGCAGCTGCTCCGAGAGCTTGTCGCGTCCGCTGCGTCCACTCGCGCTCGAAGTTGGCGGCCATCTCGGCTTCCATGATGGTCTTGTGCCAGGCCCAGGCGCTCGGCCGCCGGCAGGACGAACAGCTCGACCTCTTCGACCCGATCGCCGAGCGCCTCGACGCAGCTCGGCCGAACGGCTTCCTTCGCTTCCGCATCCGCGCGTTCCCAGTGCGGCGTCTTGACGAACGCCAGCATCGGCTGGATCGGCGGCTCCTCGGCCAGCGATCTCCGGAACGCGATGCGCGCGCGCGGCCGCGTATCGGGATCGCCCTCGTGGTAGCCCGCAACGGCTCTCCGCCAGCAGCGCGAGGTCCTCGAGCGTCCGCGCGAACAGGCCGACGTGATCGAGCGTGCGCGAAAGCTGCAGGATGCCGGTGCGCGGGATCAGGCCGTGCGTCGGCTTGAAGCCGTAGACGCCGCAGAACGCGGCCGGGCCGGATGGTCGAGCCGGCGGTCTGGCTGCCGAGCGCGAGCGGCACCATGCTCGCCGGCCACCGCCGCGGCCGAGCCGCTCGAGGAGCCGCCGGGCGTGTGCTCGGGGTTGTGCGGATTGCGCGTCTTGCCGGGCGAGAAGTAGGCGCACTCGGTGGTGACCGTCTTGCCGAGGATCACCGCGCCGGCGGCGCGCAGCATCGCGACCACCGCGGCGTCGTCGCGCGGCGTGCGTGCCCTTGTGCAGCGCGCAGCCGTTCTCGGTCGGCATGTCGGCGGTGTCGATGATGTCCTTCAGGCCGACCGGCACGCCCTGCAGCGGCCCGATCGGCTCGCCCGAGCGCTTGCTGCTCGTCGGCGGCGCGCGCCTGCGCGAGCGCGTGCTCCTCGTCGAGGAAGGTCCAGGCCTGCACGTTCGGCTCGAGCGCTGCCGGATGCGCTCGAGGCAGGCCTCGACCAGCTCTTCGGAAGTCAGCAGCCCTTCGCGGATCCGCTGCGCCGCCTCGCGCGGCGGAGAGCGTGCGCGCGGACTGCTCACCGGCGCCATACGACGATGTTGCGGCAGCCACAGCCCGATCTGCGGGAAGATGTAGAGCAGCACCAGCGCGATCAGCTGGATGCCCATGAACGGCATCATGCCCGCGAAGATCTGGTTCAGCGTCACGTGCGGCGGCGACACGCCCTTCAGGTAGAACGCCGCCATCGCCACCGGCGGCGACAGGAACGCGGTCTGCAGGTTGAGCGCCACCAGCAGGCCGAAGAACAGCGGATCGATGCCGAAGTGCGGCAGCAGCGGCAGGAAGATCGGCATGAAGATGATGATGATCTCGGTCCACTCGAGCGGCCAGCCGAGGATGAAGATGATGAACTGCGCCAGGATCATGAACTGCACCGGCGTCATGTCGAGCGACAGCACCCATTTCTCGATCAGCTCCTGGCCGCCGAGCAGCGCGAACGCCGCCGAGAAAATGCCGGAGCCGACGAACAGCCAGCAGACCATCGCGCTCGTCTTGGCGGTGAGGAACGACGATTCCTTGAGGATGGTGCCGAGGTCCTTCACCGTGGCCAGATCGCCGCGCCCGATCTGGCGCGCTGACTCCGCCGCGCCGCGCAGTGCGCGATGTAGCGGTAGACCGCCGCAAGCAGGAAGCCGCCGAATCCGCCGACCGCCGCCGCCTCGCTCGGCGTCGCGAGGCCGAACACGATCGAGCCCAGCACCATCGAGGATCAGCATGCGCCAGCGGGAAGAACGAGGTGAGCAGCATCTTGAACACCTCGAGCCGCTCCCAGCTCCACAGCCAGTAGATCAGCGCGATCACGGCGACGCCAACGGCGAGCACGATCCAGAACCAGAGCGGCGCCGGCACGCGTTCCGCTGCGGCGGCCGCTGGCTGCGCGTCGGCCTGCGCAGGCGCTGCGGCCTGCGCGCTTCTGCCTGCGCGGCGGGTCCGGCTTGGCCGCTTCCTGCGGCTCCTCTTCGGCCGGCTCTTCCGCACCGATCAGGCCGCTCGACTGCTCCGACTCGCTGGCGTCGCGCCGCGATCGCGCCGCCCGCCTCGATCAGTCCGCGCGGTATCGGTCTTCGCTTCCGGCGCGGTCGCCGCGTTGTAGGTGACGGCCAGCACAGCGACGAATGAAAAGCGCCGGCGACAGCGTGACGACCAGCTGGGCCAGCACCGTACGTTTCGCGCACGCCGCACGCGGCGGCGCGCCCGGTAAAGGCCCGCGACAGGCCGGCCAGCGCGTTGCCGCCGTGCTGCCGCAGCGATTGCGCGAAGCGTCGGCAGCGCCACGCGCCGCTCGCTCTCGCGGCAGCGGCGGCATCAGCTCGGGCCGCCACTTCGCCAGCACGATGACGTAACCGATGTAGAGCCCGGCGAGCATGAAGCCGGGCAGGAAGGCGCCGGCGTAGAGCTGCACCACCGACACGCCCGCAACGGCGCCGTAGACGATCAGCAGCACCGAGGGCGGGATCAGGATGCCGAGGCAGCCGCCCGCGGTGATCGCGCCGGCGGAAACCTTGATGTTGTAGCCCGCCTTGAGCATGGCCGGGAACGCGAGCAGGCCCATCAGCGTCACCACCGCGCCGACGATGCCGGTCGCGGTGGCGAAAATCGCGCAGGTGACGATGGTCGCGACCGCGAGCGCCCCGGGCACGCGCGCGAGCGCAAGGTGCAGGCTCTTGAACAGCTTGTCGATCAGCTGCGCGCGCTCGACCAGGTAGCCCATGAACAGGAACAGCGGGATCGCGATCAGCACGTCGTTCGACATCACGCCGTAGGTGCGCTGCACGAACAGGTCGAGCACCTGCCGGTTGGCGAGCGCCGGGTTCGACGCTGCGGTAGGCGAGCCAGGCGAAGAACACGCCCATGCCCATGAGCGTGAAGGCGGTGGGGAAGCCCAGCATGATGCCCACCACGATCAGCGACAGCATCATCAGGCCGAGGTGGCCGTTGGTGAGGTGTCGCCCAGGGCATGAGCACGCAGCGTCGGGATGCACGATCAGCGCCATCAGGGAGAAGCCGAACCACAGCTCCTTGCGCAGCTTCATTTGCGCTCCTGCTTCGACGACGTACTGCGTCGAGCTTCTGCGATGTCCTCGTCCTTGACGTGCACCATCTGCCTTCAGCTTGTCGACGTCCACTTCCTACGACGTCTTCCTCGCGCGACGGCCAGTCGCCCTGCCTGAGGCAGATGATGCAGCGGATGATCTCGACGATGCCCTGCACCAGCACGAACGCGCCGGCGAGCGGAATCACCGTCTTGAAGGGATAGACCGGCGGGCCCTCGGAGGTGATGTTCGAATGCTCGTTGATCGCCCAGGACTCCGCGGCGTAGATGTAGCCGGCCCATAGCCAGCGCGACGACGCCGGGAATGAAGAACACGATGTAGAGCGTCAGGTCGACCGCGGCCTGCGCCCGCGGCGGAAGAAGCCGTAGATGCACGTCGCCGCGCACGTGGCCGTTCTTCGCCAGCGTGTAGGCGCCCGCCATCATGAACAGCGTGCCGTACAACATGATCATCGCGTCGAACGCCCAGGCGTGCGGGTTGTCGAGCGCATAGCGCGAGAACACTTCCCAGCTGATGTGCAGCGTGAGCGCGACGATGAACCAGGAAAACGCCTGGCCGACCCAGGTGCTGATCTTGTCGACGAAGAGCAGCAGCTTTCTGCATGGCATCGGAATTCGTAGCCGGCTAAAAAAACACCATCCGGGCTCGCCGGATGGTGTCTCGTCGAGTCAGCGTCGGCGTCAGGCTTTCTTCGCCGCCGGCTTGGCCGGCGCCTTGCCGAAGTAGTGGTTGTAGGCCATGCGGCGGTTGACGTTGGTGTCGAGATCCCAGCGCACCGCGCGCTCGGCGAACGCCTTCTGCGATTCCTCGATCTCCTTGAACAGCGCGTTGTCCGCGCGCTTCTTCGCCGCCGCGTCGTAGGTCGTCGAGCTGGCGCTGCAGGATCGACGTCGGGCGTCTTGTAGAAGCTGCACCTTGTCCTTGGTCTGCAGCTCGACGTAGTCCTTCGAGTAGCGGTCGATCGCCTTCCACGACATGTCCTGCGAGGCCGCTTCGACCGCGTTGTCGATGATCGCCTTCATCTTCGCCGGCAGCGCGTCGTACTTGGTCTTGTTGAACATGATCTCGAACTGCTCGGCGTTCTGGTGGTAGCTCTGCAGCATGCACACCTTGGAGACGTCCGGGAAGCCGAGGATGCGGTCCGAGGTCGCGTTGTTGAACTCCGCCGCGTCGAGCAGGCCGCGGTCCATCGCCGGCACGATCTCGCCGCCGGGCAGCGCGTTCACCGCCGCGCCCATGCCCGTGAACACGTCGATCGAGATGCCGACCGTGCGGTACTTGAGGCCCTTGAAGTCGTCGGCCTTGGTGATCGGCTTCTTGAACCAGCCGAGCGGCTGCGTCGGCATCGGGCCGTACGGGAACGACACCACGTTGGCGCCGATCGAGGCGTAGAGCTTGTTGAGCAGCTCCTTGCCGCCGCCGTACTTGTGCCAGGAGAGCAGCATGTTGGCGTCCATGCCGAAGGCCGGGCCCGAGCCCCACAGCGCGAGCGCGTTCTGCTTGCCGTAGTGGTACACCAGCACGCCGTGGCCGCCGTCGAGCGTGCCCTTGGACACCGCGTCGAGCAGGCCGAACGCCGGCACCACCGCGCCCGCGGGCAGCACCTCGATCTTGAGGTCGCCGCCGGTCATGTCGTTGACCTTCTTGGCGAAGTCGTTGGCGTACTCGTGGAAGATGTCCTTCGACGGCCAGGTGCTCTGCCAGCGCATGCTGATCGGGCCCTGCGCCTTGGCGATCATCGGGAAGCCGAGCGTCGCCGCGCCCGTTGCGGCCGCGCGCGCCGGTCAGGAACTTGCGGCGCGAAGCCGTTGGACTTGCTGGGTGCTCATGATGTCTCCTCTCTCCTCGGAATTCGAATTATTAAAGCCGGACGATTCTAACCCCGCGCTCAGAGCGCCCGCAAGGCGATCTCACGATGCGGAATAAAGCGCTTTCCCGGGGTGTGATAGAAGGCGGTCCATGGAAGCCTCCGGCATCGATCGAGCTGGCGAAGCACGTGCTGCTCGCCGCCGGCATCGGTGCTCGCGGCCGGCATCCTGAGCGGCTTCGTCGCGCAGAAGCTGCGGGTGCCGGACGTGGTGGTGCTGCTGCTGGTGGGCATGCTGCTCGGGCCTGAAGTGCTTGGCTTGGTCCACATCAAGGCCGACTCGGCGCTGAACCAGATCATCCTCGATCTTCGGCTCGTGCTACATCCTGTTCGACGGCGGCGCGTCGCTGCGCTTCGAGCGTGCTGAAGACAGGTCTGGATCACGATCACCGTGCTGGCGACGCTCGGCGTGCTGATCACCGCGCTCGATCACCGCCGTCGCCGCGCTCTACTTCCTCGAGCGTGCCCTGGATCGTCGCGCTGCTGCTCGGCGCGGCGATCGCCTCGACCGACCCGGCGACGCTGGTGCCGATCTTCCGCCAGGTCAGGATCCGCGACCGCGTGGCGCAGACGGTGATGAGCGAATCGGCGTTCAACGACGCCACCGGCGCGATCGGCACCTTCGCCGTGCTCGCGGTCGCCGCGGGCACCGGCGAGTTCTCGCTCGGCGCCGCGCTCGGCGATCTCGCTCAAGCAGGCGGGCATCGGCATCGTCGCTCGGCGGCGCTGCTCGGCTACGCTCGCGGCGCTGCTCATCGCCCACGAGAAGTACAGCTTCCTCGATGGAGTACGCGCCGGTCGGTCACGCTGATGGCGGTGATCGGCGCCTATCTCGGCGCCGACGGCCTGCAGGCGAGCGGCTTCATGGCGGTGTTCGTGCTTCGGCATCGTGCTCGGCAACAAGGACGCGTTCGGCTTTCGCGATGGAGCCGGGCGAGGCGCAGCGGCTCGACGAGTACGTCGATGACCACCGCGTTCGTCATGCGCATGCTTCATCTTCATCCTGCTCGGCGCGCAGGTCGATTTCGCGCTGATGAATCAGTATCTGGTCGGCGGCGTGCTGGTGGTCGTCGGTCTTCATGCTGGTGGCGCGGCCGGTGACCGTGTTCGTCTGCGCCGCTGCCCGACCGGCGCGCGAAGTGGAGCCTGCAGGAGCTGCTCTTCATGTGCTGGACGCGCGAGACCGGGGTGATTCCCGCCGCGCTCGCCGGCCTGCTGGTCGGCATGAAGGCGCCGGGCGCGCAGGTGATCGCCTCGGTGACCTTCATCGCCATCCTGATGACCATCCTGATCCAGGCGACCGACCACCAAGTGGCTGGCGCGCCGGCTCGGCCTGCTCGTCGAATAGCTCAGCCGCGCTCTTCCCAGAGCTCGCACGCCTGGCGCACCACCGCGGCGAGCGCGCCGGTCGCGCCGAGCCGCTCCCGCAGCCAGCCGGCGTCCGAGTAGCCGCGTCGCACGCCGCCGGCGAGCTCGGCGAGCGCGTCGGCGCAACCCAAGTTGCGCGCGTGCGGCATGACCGCCGCGACGGTATCGAGAATGTCCTCGCCGATCTTCTTCTTGCGGCTCTCCCAGGGCTCGACCAGCTCGCCCCGCAAGCCGTAGCGGCAGGCCTCGAAGCGGTTGTAGCTGTTGACCAGATAGACGGCGCGCGTCGGCTCGCGCGGCCGCTCGGCGAGGTGGTAGGCGGCGATCGCCTGCGCGTAGGCGGCGAGCGCCGCCGCGCGCGCACGGTGAGCGGCGTGTCGCAGACGCGGATTTCGATGGTGCCGTACTCGGGCTTGGGGCGGATGTCCCAGTAGAAGTCCTTCATGCTGGCGACGATGCCGAAGCCCTTCATCTTCTCGAAATACTCGACGAACTCCGGCCCAGTCGCGCACGAAAGGCATGTGGCCGGCAAGCGGAAAGGCGCTGACGGCGGTGAGGCGCGAGGACTGGAACGACGTGTCCTGGCCCTGGTAGAAGGGCGAAGCCGCCGACAGCGCGATGAACTGCGGCACGTACCGGGTCAGCATGTGCACCAGGAAAACCGCCTCGTCGCCCGTCCGGCAGCCGACGTGAATGTGCTGGCCGAAGACGGTGAACTGCTTGGCGAGGTAGCCGTAGCGCTCGACGAAGAGCTTGAAGCGCTCGGTCGGGTAGATGCGCCGCTCGGTCCAGTCGTGGAACGGATGCGCGCCGCCGCCCGCAAACCCGCAGGTTGAGCACGCCCGCCTCGGCGGCGACGGATATCGCGCAGCGCCTCGAGCTCGGCGAGCAGCGCCGCGTGGCGGCTGTGCACCGAGCTGTTCAGCTCGATCATGCTCTCGGTGATTTCCGGCTTCACCGCGCCGGGAAGCTCGCGCTTCTTGAGCCGGGTCAGAAGCTCGTCGGCATCGCGCGACAGGTCCAGATCGCGCGGCCGCACCAGCTGCAGCTCGAGCTCGACGCCGATGCTGAGCGAGGCGGACGGCGCGAACGTCATCTCATCCATCGGGGTGCGCCTCGCCGGCATGCCGCAGCGCGTACTGAGTCGCGATCGGCCCCAGCAGCTCGAGCACGGCGACCGCGGACAGCACGACCGACCGGAGTTCCTTGCCGAACGCGGGATAAAGCGCCGACGTATCGTGCACCATCAGCACCGCGAGGCTCGACATCGGCAGCAGCGCGAGCGCAAGCAACCCGGCGCCTCCCGGACGGATCGCCGCGAAGCGGCCGAAGATGAGCAGCGCAAGTGCCTTGCCGAGAAAGCGTGCGACGATGAACGCGACCGCGACCGCCGCCGCCGCGCCGGCGGCTTCGAATTCCAGGCTCGCCCCGGTGAGCACGAACAGGATGACGAAGAACAGCTGCCCGCCGTGGCCGAAGCGCAGCGGCAGCAGGTGCATGCTCCCGGTCGAGATTGCGCGCCAGCATGCCGAGGTCACCAGCGCCACCATCACCGACAGGTTGAGGCTGCGCGCGCAGCCGACCATGACCACGACCGCTGCCACCAGCAGGACGAACTGCCGGTCCTCGCGCTTGCCGAGCCAGCCGCCGAGCCACAGCAGCGCACGGCAGCCGGCGTAGCCGGCGAGCGCTGAGCCGCCGAGCAGGTAGATCGGGTGCAGCAACGCCGATTCCCAGCGCCCCGAGTTCTCCAGGTGCAGGAACGGCAGCAGCAGCGTCAGCGTGACGTAGGCGAACACGCAGTTCACCGCCGTGAACAGCAGCGCCCGCTCCGTGATCTGCCCCTCGGCGCGCAGCTCGTGCGCCACCAGCATCACCACCGCCGGCGAGGTGGCGGTGCCGATCGCCGCGGCGCTCGCCGCGAGCAGCGGCCGGAAGTCGAAGCTGACCAGCACGGCGTAGATCGCCCAGAAGCAGAACACGCTCTCGGCAAGGGCGCTGACGAACAGCCAGCGATTGCGCCTCAGCCACTCGAAGTCGAGCCTGAAGCCGAGCTCGAACACGATCAGGCCGATCGAAAGGTCCACCAGCACCCGCGCATCGGCGAGCCCGTCGCTGCCGAGCAGGCCCGTGCCCTGCGGCCCGAGGGCGACGCCCGCGAGCACGTAGCCGGTGATCCGCGGCAGCCAGAGCACGCGGCTGAACGCCTCGCCCACGATCAGGCCCACGATCAGCAGCGCGCCGAACAGCACCGTGCTGGCCCAGCACGGGCGGCCACTCCGGCAGAATCCCGGTGAGGTCTGGCATCAGCGATCCTCCTCGAGCCGGCCCCTGATTACGCGTTGTCGTTGTGGGCGGCGACCCAGCTTGGACCGCGCCGGGCCGCCGATGGTTCTCCTCAGGCCTTCAGCGCGACCAGCACCTCGTCGAGCATCTTCTTCGCGTCGCCGAACAGCATGCGGTTGTTGTCCTTGTAGAAGAGCGGATTGTCGACGCCGGCGTAGCCCGAGGCCATGCTGCGCTTCATCACGATCGAGGTCTTCGCCTTCCACACTTCCAGCACCGGCATGCCGGCGATCGGGCTCGCCGGATCGTCCTGCGCCGCCGGGTTCACGATGTCGTTGGCGCCGATCACCATCGCCACGTCGGTGTCCGGGAAGTCCTCGTTGATCTCGTCCATCTCCATGCACGATGTCGTAGGGCACCTTCGCCTCGGCGAGCAGCACGTTCATGTGGCCCGGCATGCGGCCGGCCACCGGGTGGATGCCGAAGCGCACGTTGACGCCCTTCTCGCGCAGCAGCTTGGTGATCTCGAACACCGTGTGCTGCGCCTGCGCCACCGCCATGCCGTAGCCCGGCACGATGATCACGTTCTTCGCGTCGCGCAGCAGCTCCGCGGTCTCCGCGGCGCTGATCGGCGACGACTTCGCCCGCCGGCTGCGCGCCGCCGGCCGCGGCGCGGCGTGCCGCCGCCGGTGCCGAAGCCGCCGGCGATCACGCTGATGAAGTTGCGGTTCATCGCGCGGCACATGATGTAGGACAGGATCGCGCCGGACGAGCCGACCAGCGCGCCGGTGACGATCAGCAGGTCGTTGGAGAGCATGAAGCCGGTCGCCGCCGCCGCCCAGCCCGAGTAGCTGTTCAGCATCGACACCACCACCGGCATGTCGGCGCCGCCGATCGCCATCACCATGTGGATGCCGAACAGCAGCGCGATCGACCGTCATGACGACGAGCGGCGTCATGCCCGCGTCGATCGACGTGCGTGCTGGATGAACGCAGCCGCCGCACCAGAGCACCACCAGCAGGCCGACGAGGTTGAGCCAGTGGCGCGCCGGCAGCAGCAGCGGCTTGCCGCTGATCTTCGCCGAGAGCTTGCCGAAGGCGATGACCGAGCCGGAGAAGGTCACGGCGCCGATCAGGATGCCGACGTAGATCTCGAGCTCGTGGATCGTCTTCTCCGCGCCCGTGCAGACTGGCGGTCGCCGCCGGATCGATGTAGTTGGCGAAGCCGACCAGCACCGCGGCGAGGCCGACCAGGCTGTGCATCAGCGCCACCAGCTCCGGCATCTGCGTCATCTGCACGACGCGCGCGGCGTAGAGGCCGATCGCCGCGCCGACCACCATGGCGCCGACGATCCACGGCATAGCCGGCCGTGCGTGACGCTGCGGGCCGAGCACCGTGGCCAGCACGGCGATCGCCATGCCGATCATGCCGTAGAGGTTGCCGCGGCGCGAGGTCTCCGGGTTCGACAGGCCGCCGAGGCTCAGGATGAAGAGGATGGTCGCGCCGATGTAGGCGACGGTGGCGAGGCTTGCGGACATGTCGCGTCTCCTCATTTGCGGAACATCTGCCAGCATGCGCTGCGTGACCGCGAAGCCGCCGAACATGTTGATCGCGACCAGCGCGATGCCGACCACCGCGAGCCCGATGATCCAGGCCGTCGGCCGGCCGGCGCCGTCCGATCAGCGGCGGCGCGACCTGCACCAGCGCGCCGATGGCGATGATGCTGCTGATCGCGTTGGTGACGCTCATCAGCGGCGTGTGCAGCGCCGGGCGTCACGTTCCAGATCACCATGTAGCCGACGAAGCAGGCGAGCACGAACACGGTGAAGTGGCGCGAGGAACGCCGCCGGCGCGTACGCGCCGATGAACCAGAACAGCACCGCGGCGACGCAGAAAGACGATCGCGGTCGCCTTTGCCGACGCCGGCGCGCTCGCGCCGCGCCGTGACCCTTCGGCGCCGGCGGCATGGGCTTCGCCGGCGGGCTTCGGCGGCGCGGCGGCAGATCTTGGGCGCGGGCGGCGGCCAGGTGATCGCGCCGTCCTTGATCACGGTCAGTGCCGCGGATCACCTCGTCGTCCATGTTGACGTTGATCGACGCCGTCCTTCGCCTTGCACAGCTCCTCGGCGAGGCGCAGCAGGTTGGTCGCGTACGAGCGTGCTCGACTGCTTGGCGAGGCGGCTGGGCAGATCGGTGTAGCCGATGATCGTCACGCCGTGCTTCACCACCACCTGGCCGGGCTCGGTCAGCTCGCAGTTGCCGCCCTGCTCGGCCGCCAGGTCGACGATCACGCTGCCCGGCTTCATCGACGCGCACCATCTCGGCGGTGATCAGCTTGGGCGCGGGCTTGCCGGGAATGAGCGCGGTGGTGATGATGATGTCGACTTCCTTCGCCTGCTTGCGCGAACGTCTCGCGCTGCGCCTTCTGGAAGCCCTCGCTCATCACCTTGGCGTAGCCGCCGCCGCCGGAGCCTTCCTCGACGTAGTCGACCGGGACGAACTCGCCGCCCAGCGACTTGATCTGGTCGGCCACCTCGGCGCGCGTGTCGTTGGCGCGCACGATCGCGCCCAGGCCGGCCGCCGCGCCGATCGCCGCCAGGCCCGGCGACGCCCGCGCCGATGATGAACACCTTGGCCGGCGGCACCTTGCCCGCGGCGGTGATCTGGCCGGTGAAGAAGCGGCCGAAGTGCGTGCGCCGCCTCGATCACCGCGCGGTAGCCGGCGATGTTGGCCATCGACGACAGCGCGTCGAGCTTCTGCGCGCGCGAGATGCGCGGCACGCTGTCCATCGCCAGCACGGTGGCCTTCGTCGCCGCCAGCTGCTGCATCAGCTCGGGGTTCTGCGCCGGCCAGATGAAGCTGACCAGCGTCTGCCCTCGCGCATCAGCGCCGACTTCGGCCGTGCTCGGCGCGCGTACCTTGAAGACGATGTCGGCGCTCGCCCAGATCGTCGCGTCGGCGACGATTTCCGCGCCCGCGGCGCGGTACGTGTCGTCCGCGAAGTTCGCCGCGTCGCCGGCGCCGGACTCCACGGCGACGCGTGAAGCCGAGCTTGATCAGCTTCTCGACGACTTCGGGGACGGTGGCGACGCGCTTCTCGCCCGCCGCGGTTTCGCGCGGCACTCCAATCAGCTGCGGCATGGTTCCTTCGTCGAGGTGGCCGCGATTGTACGCAACTTGCGGCGGTCCTAACCTATCGGCGGCGCCGCCGCGGACCAGCGCTGCCACATGTCCCGCAGGGCCGCCTCGAAGTGTCCGGCGAAGCGCGCCGCGTCCATCAGAGGCGAGCGCCGCAGCTCGCGCGCAATCCGGCGCGCAGCGCCGCCAGCGCAGCCACATCGGCACTCATTCTTGCCGCGAGCGCGGCGTACTCGTCGCGGTCGGTGGCGATCCAGTCGCCGAGGCCCGCGTTCATCAGGATGCTTTCACCCTGGCGCGACAGGAAACGCTCACCGCGCAGGCCGACCACCGGCACGCCCATCCAGAGTCCTTCCATCGTCGTCGTGCCGCCGGGAAACGGGAAGGTATCGAGCGCGATATCGACCCGGTCGTAGGCCTCGAGATACTCCGCCGCGGCGACAGGCCTTCGAGGATCAGGCGCTGCGCATCGACGCCGAAGCGGGCGAACCGACCCAGCAGCCGCTCCCGCAGCGCCGTGTCGGCGAGTTGCTTCGCCTTGAGGAAGAGGCGGGAGCGCGGCACCGCGCGCAGCACGTTCGCCCAGGTTTCGAGCACGGCGTCGCTGATCTTGGAGTGGCTGCCGAAGCAGCCGAAGGTGATCTCGCCGCGCGCGAGCGCGGGCAGGGTGCGACCGCGGCGTCCTCCTCCGGCGGTGTGAAGCAAAGACGGGTTTCCGGCAATCGCCAGACGCTCTCGAGAACTGGTCCTCCTCTCCTTTCGGCACCGACCAGCGATCCACCAGGATGTAGTCCATGCACGCTACGCCGGTCGTGCCGAAGTAGCCGAGCCACGTCACCTGCACCGGCGCGGGGCGCCGGGCGAATACCGGCAGACGGTTGTGCAGCGTGTGGCCCGATAGATCGACCAGGGACGTCGACGCCGTCGGCGTGAACGCGGTACGCGCGAGACTCTCGTCGCTCATGCCGACGACGGATTGCCAGTTCGGAATGTACGTCCGCAAGCGTGCGGATGTGCGATCGGTCCTCGGATTCGTGTCGTAGACCTGCAGATGCAGGCGCTGCGCCGGAAGCGCCGCTACGACGCTCTCCAGGAAGTAACCCACGGGGTGGTTGCCGAGATCGCCCGATACGAGCCCGACCTGAAGCGTCCGCACAGCATCGCGGCTATTCGCCCAGCGGGAGAAGGGCCGCGCCTTACCGCCAGGGTCGCGCCGTATCGGCAAGCTTCCTCGCGCAGCGCCGCTCCGGGCGCGCGTCAAGACAGTTCATCAGATAGAGCAGTTTGCTGCGCGCCCCGGGGACGTCCGGGTCGAGCTCGAGCGCGCGCTGCAGGCTGCGCCTCGCGCTCGTCGATCTCGCCGAGATCCTCCAGGGCGTACGCCAGGTTGGCACGGCCCTCGGCGAAGCCGGGTCGAGCTCGAGCCGCGCGGCGGCAGCTGCGCGCGGCCTCGTGCCAGCGCGCCAGCTCTCGCAGCGTGTTGCCGAGGTTGCCGTGCGCATGGGCGTAGTCCGGCGTGGCTCCAGGGCGCGCCGGTAGCTGCGGACGGCATCTTCGTGACGACCAAGGTCCTTGAGCGCGTTGCCGAGGTTGTTGTGCCCCTCGTGGTCGTCGGGCATGAGCTGCACGGCCTTCAGCAGCATCGGCACCCCGTTACCGCCCTGGATCGACACCGTGGCGCCCAGCACCTTCCAGGCGAAGGCAAAGTCCGGATAGGCCGCGACGAGCTCCCGAGCGACGATCTCCGCCTCGCGAAAGCGCCCGCCCTCGAACAGCGCGAGCAGCCGCTGCGTGCGCTGCGATCGACTCATGAGCGGCGCTAGTCGCCTGCCTTGATCCCGGCCTGGCGTGATCACCTTCGCCCACTGCGGGATCTCGCGCTCCATCGCGGCGGTGAACTCGGCCGGCGTGCCGCCGAGGATGTCGAGGCCGAGGTCGGCGAAGCGCTTGCGCACGTCGGGCAGCGCGAGGATGCGCAGCGTCTCGCGATTCACCCGCTCGACGATCGCGCTCGAGGTGCCAGCCGGCGCCATCAGCGCCGAACCAGGGCACGGCCTCGAAGCCCGGGAAGCCCGCCTCGATCATCGTCGGCAGCTCGGGCGCGATGCCCGAGCGCTTCACCGAGGTGACGGCGAAGGCGCGCAGCTTGCCTTCGCGTTGCGAGCGGCAGCACGTTGACGATGTTGGCGAACGCCATGTCGACGCGCCCGGCGAGGAGGTCGGGCATCAGCGCAGTGCTGCCGCGATAGGCGACCGGCCGGATGTCGAGCTTCAGCGTCGACTTGAAGCAGCTCGGCCGCGAGGTGCTGCGAAGTACCGGCCCCGGCGTGCGCATACGCCAGCTTGCCGGGCTGCGCGCGGGCGAGCGCGACCAGCTCATCCAGGCTCTTCACCGGCAGCGAAGCCGGCACCACCAGCAGGTTCGCGGCGACGAACACCTGCGTGATCGGCGCGAAATCCTTCAGCGGATCGAAGCTCAGCCTCTCGTACATGCTCGGGCTGAACACCAGCGAGCCGTTGCCGACCATGCCGAGCGTGTAGCCGTTGGGCGGCGCCTTGGCGACGCGGTCGGCGGCGATGTTGCCGCCGGCGCCGGTCACGTTCTCCACCACCACCGGCTTGCCCCAGGCTTCGGCGAGGCGGTCGGCGAGCAGGCGCGCCGTGACGTCGGGCGCCACGCCCGGCGAGAAGCCGACCAGGATGCGCACCGTCTGCTCGGGGTAGCTGCCTGCGCAAGCGCCGCTGCCGCCGCCATCCAGAGCGATAGGACGACCAGGACTCTCATCGCGAGGATTTTATCCACCCGAAGCGGCGCTCGACGAGCTCGAAGGCGCCCTGCACCAGCAATGCCAGCGCGGCCGCCGGCACCGCGCCGGCGAGCAGCATCGGCGTTGTCGTTGAGCGCCAGGCCCGCGGCGATGCGCTCGCCGTAGCCGCCGGCGCCGATGAAGGCGGCGATGGTCGCGGTGCCGACGTTGATCACCGCGGAAGTCTTGATCCCGGCGAGGATCGACGGCGCCGCGAGCGGCAGCTCGATGCGAAGCAGGATCTGGCCCGCGCTGCATGCCGAGCGCCCGGCCTGCCTGCACCAGGCCGCGCGCGCCCTGCGCGATGCCGGAGTGGGTATTGCGCACGATCGGCAGCAGCGCATAGAGGAACAGCGCGATCAGCGCCGGAACGACGCCGATGGTGCCGACCAGCGGCGATCAGGAACGCCAGCAGCGCGAGCGCCGGGATGGTCTGGATGACGCCGACCGCGGCGAGCACCGGCTGCGCGGCGCGCGGCAGCTTCGCCGCGACGATGCCGAGCGGCACGCCGCCGCGACGCTCGCCGCCAGCGACGCGAAAACGAGCAGCAGGTGCTCGCCGGTCAGGCGCCAGAAGTCCGGGCCGAACAGCACGTCGAGAAAGCTCCGCCGCTTCCCGGTCTCTTCGCCGAAGAAAAGCGCCGCGGCCTGCGCGAAGCTCTGTCCCTCCAGCTCGGCGGCGGCGTTCATGCGGATCATCGCGCCCTCGTCGATGCGGCCTTCGAGCTTCTGCAGCGCGTCGAACTCCTTCGGGAAGCGGGCGGGTGCATCGAGCCGATAGAGCAGCACCGCGTCGTAGCGCGGGAAGATAGCGCCGATCGTCCGCGAGCACGCGCAGGCGGTAGCGCTCGATCTTCGCGTCGGTGGTGTAGACGTCCATGACGTCGATCTCGCCGGCGGCGAGCGCCTCGTAGGCGAGGCCGTGGTCGAGGCCGACGGGCGAGAACGGCAGACGGTACGCGGCCTTCAGCGCCGGCCAGCCGTCGTCGCGGCCGATGAATTCCTGCGACAGGCCGAGCTTCAGCGCGCGGGTGCCGCGCGAGATCGGAAGCGTGCGGATGCCGAGCTTCTCGGCGCCGATCCTCGCGCATCGCGAGCGCATAGCCGTTGTTGAAGCCGAGCGGCACGCCGGCGGCGAGGCCGTGCGGCGCGAGCGCGCGGTTCAGCGCGGCGATGCCCGGCTCGCCGCCGAGCCTGAGGATTTCCTGCGCGATGGTGCCGGTGTATTCCGGATAGACGTCGATCGCGCCCGCCTTGAGCGCGGCGAAGACGATGCCGGTGTTGCCGAGGCCGGGTCGATGCTGTGCCGGCGCGGTGCGCGCCAGGATCTCGCCGAGGATGTAGGACTCGGTGAAGCGCTTCGATCCGACCTTCAGAGAATCTGCGCCCGCCGCGCCGCAGCACCGCCGCCAGCGCGAGCGCCGCCAGCAGCCTCACGCTCAGTAGCCGGCGTCCGCCAGCAGCTGGGAGAGGCGCGCCTCGCTGAAGCCGTTCATGCGCTGCGGACCGACCAGGATCACCGGGATGCCGCGCGCGCCGAGGCGGTCGTACTCCGCCCGGCCTTCGCGCGACTTCTCGATGTCGACCTCGACATAGGCGATGCCGCGTCGCGCGAAGTAGGCGCGCGCCTTGGCGCAGTAGGGGCACCAGGACGTGGCGTACATCTTCACTTCGGGTTTCGCGCCCGCCTGCGCGAACACTGGCGTGGCGGCAACGCAGCCAAAGGCAACGAGGAGCGCGGCGAGCGTGGCTTTCATGCCCCGCTAGGCTACACGTTCTATCGGCGCGGCGCCAAGGAACTGCAGCCGCGCGAGGCTCGAATACAGGCCGCCCTGGCGCATCAGCTCGGCATGCGTGCCCTGCGCGGCGATCGCGCCGCGCTCCAGCACGACGATGCGGTCGGCGTGCTGCACCGTGGCGAGGCGGTGCGCGATGACCAGCGTGGTGCGGCCCGCCTCGAGCGCCTCCAGCGCCTGCTGCACCAGCCGCTCGCTCGCCGCGTCGAGCGAGCTGGTCGCCTCGTCGAGCAGCAGGATCGGCCGGTCGGCGAGCAGCGCGCGGGCGATCGACAGCCGCTGCCGCTGGCCGCCGGAGAGCGTGACGCCGCGCTCGCCGAGCGGCGTGTCGAGGCCCTGCGGCAGGCGCTCGATGAATTCCAGCGCGTACGCCTGCTCGCACGCCGCGAGCACTTCCTCGCGGCTCGCGCCCGGGCGGCCGTAGCGCACGTTGTCGAGCACGCTGGCGGCGAAGATCACCGGCTCCTGCGGCACCACCGCGATCAGGCGGCGCAGCTCGCGCGGATCCATCTCGCGCACGTCGACGCCATCGATGCGCACCGCGCCCGAGCTGCGGATCGTAGAAGCGCAGCAGCAGCGAGAAGACGGTCGACTTGCCGGCGCCGGACGGGCCGACCAGCGCGACCCGCTCGCCGGGCGCGACGCGCAGCGTGAAGCTGCGCAGCGCCGCGACGCCGGGCCGCGCCGGATAGGCGAAGCCGACCGCATCGAACTCGATGGTGCGCGACGCGCGCGCGGGCGGCGCGACCGGCGCCGCCGGCGCGACGATCTGCGGGCTGGTCGCGAGCAGCTCCATCAGGCGCTCGGTCGCGCCCGCGGCGCGCTGCAGCTCGCCCCAGACCTCCGAGACCGTGCCGGCGCCGGTGGCGACCACCACCGCGTAGAAGACGAACGCCGACAGCTCGCCGGCGCTCATGCGTCCCGCGAGCACGTCGTGCCCGCCGACCCAGAGGATGATGCCGACCGCGCTGAACGCGATCAGGATCACCGAACCGATGAGAAACGCCTTCTGGCGGATGCGGCTCAGCGCCAGCGTCGTACGCCGCCTCGGCATGGCGCGCGAAGGCGGCGCGGTCGGCATCCTCGTGCGCGTAGGCCTGCACGGTGCGGATCTCGTGGATCGCCTCGTCGACGTAGGCCGAGACGTCGGCGACGCGGTCCTGGCTGGCGCGCGACAGGCGCCGCACGCGGCGGCCGAGGACCAGGATCGGGATCAGCGTCGCCGGCACGCCGAGCAGCACGAAGGCGGCGAGCTTCCAGCTGGTGACGAACAGCATCACCGCCGCGCCGATCATCAGCAGCGCGTTGCGCACGAACATCGAGATGCCGAAGCCGATCACCTGCTGCAGCAGCGTGGTGTCGTTGGTCAGCCGCGAGATCACCTCGCCGGTGCGCGTCGGCCTCGAAGAACGCCGGGTCGAGGCCGAGGATGTGGTCGAACACCGCGCTTGCGCAGGTCGGTGACGACGCGCTCGCCGGTGCTCATCATCAGGTAGAAGCGGAACCAGGTGGCGACCGCGAGCACCGCAGCGATGGCGAGCATCGCCGCCAGCGCCTGGTCGAGGAGCTGCGGCGAGCCGCTGGCGAAGCCGGCGTCGATGACGTGGCGCAGCCCTGCCCGAGCGCCAGCACGCAGCCTGCGGCGACCAGCAGCGCCAGCAGCGCCAAGAGGATGCGCCACTTGTGCGGCAGGAGAAACTCGGCGAGCCGCGCGAACAGCTTCAGATTCGTTCCACCTGCACGCGGCAGTCGTAGAAGGTCGCGGCGCCGCCGAGGTCGGCGGTGCGCTGCGAGGTGACGTCGTTGGCGTTGCGCCCGTCGGGCGAGTGCTTCTTCCACCACACCGAGGGCGCGACCACCACGCCGCGGCGCGGCTTGCCGTTGACGCGCGCCTTGCAGCGTGTAGCTGCCGCGGTCGTTGAACACGCGCACCGCGTCGCCGTCGGCGATGCCGCGCGCGCCGCGTCCTCGGGATGCATGTCGAGGTGCGGCTCGCGCTCGAAGTCGCGGAAGCGCGCCAGGTTGGCGAACGTCGAGTTGAGGAAGTGGCGCGCCGGCGGCGAGAGAAAGCGAGCGGGTAGCGCTCGCGCGAGCGCCGTCGTCGACTGCACTTCGGCGGGCGGGTTGTAGAACGGCAGCGGGTCGATGCCCTGCTTCTCCAGCGCAGCGCTGTAGAACTCGCACTTGCCCGAGGGCGTCGGGAAGCCGCCCTCGGCGAACGGCGCGAAGCGCTGCGGCAGCGCCGAGGCGCTGCCAGCCGTCCGCCTTCAGCGTCTCCCAGTCGATGCCTGCTGATGCCGAGCGCGGCTGCGGCAGATGTCCTCGTCGGAGTCGCGGAAGCACGGCTCGTCGAAGCCCATGCGCGCGGCGAGGCGCCGGAACACCTCGGAGTTCGGCAGCGACTCGCCCACCGGCGCGATCGCCGGGTTGTTGGCGAGCACGTAGAGGTGGCCGTAGGACTTGTGCATGTCGTAGTGCTCGAGCTGCGTCGTCGCCGGCAGCACGATGTCGGCGTAGTCGGCGGTGTCGGTCTGGAAGTGATCCATCACCACGCGTGAAGAGGTCCTCGCGCGCGAAGCCCGTCGACCACCTTGCTCGAATCCGGGCAGACCGCGACCGGGTTGTTGTTGTAGACGATGACCGCGCTGCACCGGCGGCTTCGCCTCGAGCAGCGCGTCGCCGAGCTTCGACTGGTTGATCGACGCGCGGCTTGCGCCCGCCGAGCAGGTCGGGCCGCTCGAGCGCGGCGTGGTCGAAGCCGTAGAAGTCCGCGGTGGTGAGCACGATGCCGCCCGCGGCATCGCGCCAGGCGCCGACCAGCGCCGGCAGGCAGGCGATGGTGCGCGCGGCGATGCCGCCGCCCGCGTGGCGCTGCATGCCGTAGTTGAGCCGGATCGCGGCCGGCTTGCGCGTGCCGTAGTCGCGCGCGAGCTGCACGATCTCCTCGACGCGGCAGGCCGCAGATCTGCGCCGCCCACTCGCGGCGTGTACTGCTTGACGCGCTTCCTGCAAGCTCGTCGAAGCCCAGCGTGTATTTCGCGACGTAGTCGCGATCGATCAGGTCCTCGCCGATCAGCACGTGCATCATCGCCGAGCGCGAGCGCGCCGTCGGTGCCCGGCAGGAGCGCGACGTGCTGCGTGCATTTCTCCGCCGTCAGGCTGCGGTAGGGATCGATCGCGATCGAGCTTCGCGCCGCGCCGCTTCGCTTCCTGCACGCGCGACCAGAGGTGCAGGTTGGAGACGATCGGGTTCGAGCCCCAGATGATGATCAGCTTCGCCTCGTCGAAGCGCTCGGGGTCCATGCCGACCGAGCCGCCGAGCGTCGCCTTGATGCCCGGCCTTGCCCGCCGACGAGCAGAGCGTGCGATCGAGCAGCGACGCGCCGAGCCGGTGGAAGAAGCGCCGGTCCATCGAGCTGTACTGCACCATGCCCATGGTGCCGGCGTAGCTGCAGGGCAGGATCGATTCGGGATTCTCGGCGGCGATCGCCTTCAGGCGCGCGGCGATCTCGTCCAGCGCCTCGTCCCAGCGAAATGCGCTTGAATTTGCCCTTCGCCCTTCTGGCCGACGCGCTTCTGCGGATAGAGCAGCCGGTCCGGGCGCGTAGGTGCGCTCGAGGTAGTGCGCGACCTTGGTGCAGAGCGTGCCTTCGGTGAACGGCATCGACGGATCGCCCTGGATCTTCGTCGCCACGCCGTCCTCGCACCGTCACCAGCATCGCGCAGGTGTCCGGGCAATCGTGCGGGCAGGCGACGCGGACGACCGGTCGCTCATGCAGGCGATTTTACGCCTGCAGCCGTCGTCGAGCAGCTCGATCCAGTGCCGCACCGGCGTCTGCGCCGCGCCCTGCAGATGTGACAGGCAGCCGACGTTGGCGGTGGCGATCCATTGCGGCGCGCCCGCCTGCAGCGCGTCGAGCTTGCGCGCGCGCAGCTCGTTCGCGGTCGTCCGGCTGCAGCAGCGAGTAGGTGCCCGCCGAACCGCAGCAGAGATGCGCGTCCTCGACCGGCGTGAGCGCGTACCCGGCGGCCTGCAGCAGCCGCTCCACCTTGCCGCGCAGCTGCTGCCCGTGCTGCAGCGTGCAGGGCGACTGGAAGGCGACCTTGTCTTTCGTCTGGCGTTGAAGAAATCGCCTGAGGGTCGACGACCTCGCACAGGTCTTTGGTCAGCGCTGAGATGCGCGCCGCCTTTCGCGCGTAGCGCGGATCCTGCGCGAGAAGATGGCCGTAGTCCTTCACCGTCGCGCCGCAGCCGCTCGCGGTCATGACGATCGCCTCGACCTCGCCGCGCTCGACGAGCGGCCACCAGGCGTCGATCAGCGCGCGCATGTCGTCGCGCCCGTCGTCCTGGTCGTTCAGGTGGAAGCGCAGCGCGCCGCAGCAGCCGGCGCCCGGCGCTTCGATCGAGCGAGATGCCGATGCGATCGAGCACGCGCGCAGCGGCGGCGTTGATCGACGGCGCCAGCGCAGGCTGCACGCAGCCCGCCAGCACCAGCATCTTGCGCGCGATGACGCGGCGCCGGCCACGCCGCCGGCAGGCTCTCGGCATTTCGGCTGCAAGCCGAGCACGCGGGCAAGCGCCGAGCGCAGGAGCCGAAACAACCACCGTGCGCGGAATGCCGAAGGCCAGCAGCGCGCGCCGCAGCCGGTCGCAGAGCGGCCGCCGCGTGCGCGCCTCGACCACGCGCGCGGCCGATGTCGACCAGGCGCCCGTAGCGCACGCCCGAGGGACAGGTGGTCTCGCAGGCGCGGCAGGTCAGGCAGCGGTCGAGGTGCAGGCGCGTCTTGCCGGTGACCGTCGCGCCCTCCAGCACGCTGCTTGATGAGGTAGATGCGGCCGCGCGGGCTGTCGAGCTCGTCGCCGAGCACCTGGTAGGTCGGGCAGGTGGCGGTGCAGAAGCCGCAGTGCACGCACTTGCGCAGGATCGCGCTCGGCCTCCCGGCCCTCGGGCGTGTCGCGGATGAAGTCGGCGAGACTGGTCTGCACTGGCTATACTTTTTCGATGAAAGCCATGGTCTGGCTCATCGTGCTCGGCCGCGGTCGCCGGCATCGGGTACGGCCTGGCTGCGGCGCGCGCGCAGCTGGAGAGAGCGCAGCCGGGCCTCGGAGGCAGCGCTTCGCCAGCTTCATGGCGCGACAGCCGTGCGCCGAAGCCGGCGTCGGCGGCCCGCGCGCTGCGCAAGCCGGCCGGCCGACGACGCCGGTCGGCCAGCAGCGGCTGCTGCTCGAGGCCGCCGCGAAGGCGGGCGAAGCCGGCGAGCCGGCGCTCTCGATCCAGCTGTATGCGCGCAGCTGCTCGCGCGGTACCCGCAGACGTCGTTCGCCGAGCAGGCGCGCGCCGCGGTCGAAGCGCAGAAGAAGAAGCTCGCTCCAAGCGCCTAGAAGTCCGCATACAGCCGGCCGGGGTTGAGGATGCCCGCCGGGTCGAAGGCCGCCTTCAGCGTCGCGATGCAGGCGCGCGAGCACCGGCGTCGAGCGGCGCGAACGCGCCGGCGGACTTGTCGGCGGCGCGGAACAGCGTCGCGTGGCCGCCCGCGCGGCGCGCGGCTTCGCGCACCGCGGCGCGGCATGCCGCGCTCGCTTGCAGCCAGCGCAGCGCGCCGCCCCATTCGATCAGCTGCCGGCCGGGCAATCGCAGCGGCGGCGCCGTGCGCGGCAGCGACACGCGCCAGAGCGGCTCGGCGCCGGCGAAGAACGGATCGGTCTGCTCGCGCACGCCGTCCCAGAAGGCAGCAGCTCGGCCGCGCGCTCTCGCCGCCCAGCTGCTGCGCGGCGGCGTGCACCGCGCGCTCGGCGCCCGAGAGGCGCAGCGCAGAGCGTCCCGTCGTGCCAGGCGCTCGCCGAGATCGGCAGCGGCTGCCCGGCCCAGCGATTCATGCGTCGCCAGCGCCTGCGCCTGCGCCCGCTTCGAGGCGCAGCGTGCGCTCGCTCGGCGGCCGCGGCAGCACCTTGAGCGAGGCCTCGGCGATCAGGCCGAGCGTGCCGAGCGAGCCGGCGAGCAGGCGCGAGACGTCGTAGCCGGCGACGTTCTTCATCACCTGGCCGCCGAAGCTGCAGCACGCTGGCCGCGGCCGTCGATGCAGCTTCGCGCCGAGCACGAAGTCGCGCACCGCGCCGGCGGCTCGCGCGGCGCGGCCCGGAGAGCCCGGCGGCGACGCAGCCGCCGAGCGTCGCGCCGGCGCCGAAGTGCGGCGGCTCGAAGGCGAGGAACTGGTCGTTCTCCGCCAGCGCTGCTTCCAGCTTCGGCGAGCGGCGTGCCGCAGCGCGCGGTCACCACCAGCTCGGTCGGCTCGTAGCTGACGATGCCGGCGTAGCCGCGCGTGTCGAGGATCTCGCCGCGCGGCGCGTTGCCGTAGAAGTCCTTGCTGCCGCCGCCGCGCAGGCGCAGCGGCGCGCGACGTGCCGCGGCTTCGCGAATCCGCTCCTGGAAGGCGCTCGAGGTCAAAAGCGCGGCAGGTCGGCGTGCGGCAGCTTGCCGCCGTGCACGTGCATCCGGCCGTACTCGGCGCAGCGCGCGAGCGTCGGCACCGCCTTGCCGGGATTGAGCAGGCCCGCCGGGTCGAAGGCGCGCTTGACCGCGTGGAACAGCTCGAGCTCGGCGGCGCCGAACTGCACGCACATCTGGTTGATCTTCTCCACGCCGACGCCGTGCTCGCCGGTGATCGTGCCGCCGACCGCGACGCATTTCTCCAGCACCTCGGCGGCGAAGCGCTCGGTGCGCTGCGAGCTCGTCCGGCGTCGTTGGCGTCGAACAGGATCAGCGGATGCAGGTTGCCGTCGCCGGCGTGGAACACGTTCGGGCAGCGCAGGCCGTACTTCTTCTCCATCGCGGCGATGAAGTTCAGCACCTCGCCCAGGCGCTTGCGCGGGATCGTGCCGTCCATGCAGTAGTAGTCGGGCGAGATGCGGCCCATCGCCGGGAACGCCGCCTTGCGGCCCGACCAGAAGCGCAGCCGCTCGGCCTCGTCGCGCGACACGCGTCATGCGCGTCGCGCCCGGCGCGCTCGAGCACCGCCTTCATGCGCGCGATCTCGTCCTCGACCTCTTCGCGCGTGCCGTCGGACTCGCACAGCAGGATCGCCGCGGCCTCGAGGTCGTAGCCGGCGCGCGACGAACTGCTCGACCGCGCGCGTCGCCGGCTTGTCCATCATCTCCAGGCCGGCGGGAATGATGCCGGCGGCGATGATCGCCGCCACCGCGTCGCCCGCCTTCTCGACGTCGTCGAAGCGAGGCCATGATGCACGCGCGCGCTCTGCGGCTTGGGCAGCAGCTTCACCGTGACCTCGGTGACCACCACCAGCATGCCTTCGGAGCCGATCGCGAGCGCGAGCAGGTCGTAGCCCGGCGCATCGAGCGCCTCGCCGCCGAGCTCGACCGGCTCGCCCTCGATGGTGAAGCCGCGCACGCCGAGCACGTTGTGCAGCGTCAGGCCGTACTTCAGGCAATGCACGCCGCCCGAGTTCTCGGCGACGTTGCCGCCGATGGTGCAGGCGATCTGGCTCGAGGGATCGGGCGCGTAGTACAGGCCGTAGCGGCGCGGCGACGTCGGAGATCGCGGCGTTGCGCACGCCCGGCTGCACCACCGCGACGCGCGCGACGCGGATCGACGCGCACGACGCGCATGAACTTCGCCATCGACAGCAGCACGCCGTCGCCGGGCGGCAGCGCGCCGCCCGAGAGGCCGGTGCCGGCGCCGCGCGGCACCACCGGCACGCCCAGCGCGTGGCAGGTCTGCAGGATCGCGCTGCACCTGCTCCTCGGTCTCGGGCAGCGCCACGACCATCGGCAGCTGCGCGGTAGGCGGTGAGGCCGTCGCACTCGTACGGCCGGGTGTCCTCTTCCTCGTGCAGGATCGCGCGCGCCGGCAGGAAGCCGCGCAGCGCTCGGCTACTTCACTGCTACAGATAGGCGCGAGCCCACTTCAATCCTTCGACCGTGTCACCCGTCGGATTGTATTCCGCAGCCGATCCAGCCCGAGTAGCCGAGCGCGGTCGATGTGGCGCAGCAGGAAGTCGAAGTTGATCTCGCCGGTGCCCGGCTCGTTGCGCGCCGGCACGTCGGCGATCTGCATGTGGCCGATGCGCGGCAGCAGCCGCTCGATCGTCGTCGCCAGGTCGCCTTCCATGATCTGCATGTGGAACAGGTCGTACTGCAGGAAGGCGTTGCCGTCGCCGACCGCGTTCAGCACGTCGATCGCCTGCTGCGAGCGGTTGAGGATGAAGCCCGGCACCGTGCGCGTGCTGCACCGGCTCGAGCATCAGCTGCAGTCCCGCCGCGCCGAGCTTGCGCGCGGCGTAGCGCAGGTTGCCGACCAGCACGTCGACGTGCTCCTTGTCCGCCGGCGGCGATGCCGGCAGATGCAGTTCAGCCGCGGGCAGCCGGCGGCGACCGCGTACTCGATGCCGCGCTCGACGTTGTCGCGGAACTCGCGCTCGCGTCCCGGCAGGCAGGCGATGCCGCGCTCGACCTTGCGGCGTCGCCGCCGAGCGGCAGGTTGTGCAGCACCACCTCGACGCCGGCGTCGCGCGCGCGCGCGCGCGACCTCCTGCGCGTCGTGGTCGTACGGAAACTGGTATTCGACGGCGCGGAAGCCCGCGCCCGCGGCCGCGGCGAAGCGGTCGAGGAAACGGCAGCTGCGGGAAGAGCATCGAGACGTTAGCGGCGAGTTTGGGCATATGCGAGCATAGCTCCAGGAATATGGAAGCTGCAGCCAGCGTCCCGTGGTGGGTCTGGCCGATCGCGCTTGCCGCGGTCGGCTTCCTGATCGGCGTGGTGGCGGTGCTGGCCGGGATCGGCGGCGGCGTGCTGTTCGTGCCGATCGTCGGCAGCTTCTTTCCCTTTCACCTCGACTTCGTGCGCGGCGCCGGGCTGGTGTTCGCCCTCGCCGGCACGCTCGCCGCCGGGCCGCAGCTCCTGAGGAGCGGCATGGCGAGCCTGCGGCTGGTGATGCCGCTCGGCCTCGCCGGCTCGATCTGCTCGGTCGCCGGCGCGATCGTCGGCCTCGGCATGACTGCCGACCTGCTGCAGGCGCTGCTCGGCGCGCTGGTGATCGCCATTGCGATCGTGATCTGGCGCACGCGCTCGGCCGAGGGCGGCCTGGTCGATCCCGACGCGCTCGGCGCGCATGCTCAAGCTCGAAGGCGAGTTCACCGACCCGGCCGCCGGCACGCGCATCGACTGGAAGACGCACCGCACCCTCGGCGGCTTCGCCGCCTTCGGCGCTATCGGCTTCCTCGGCGGCGTGTTCGGCCTCGGCGCCGGCTTCGCCAACGTGCCCGCGCTCAACCTGCTGATGGCCGCGCCGCTCAAGGTCGCGGTCGGCTCGAGCGGGCTCATCATCTCGATCATCAACAGCTCCGCGGCGTGGGTCTACATCCACCGCGGCGCGGTGCTGCCGCTGCTCGTCGGTGCCGGCGATCCTCGGCGTGATGCTCGGCTCGCGCCTCGGCGCCCGCCTGCTGGAGCGCGTGCCGGCGCACCTGGTGCGCTGGCTGGTGATCGTCGTCATGCTGGCCGCCGGCGTGCGCGCCCTGCTGCGGGGGACCGGCCTGTGGATCTGATGCAGGCGACCTACGCCCGCTGGCTGGACGTGGCGACGCGCGTCGGCTTCGCGATTTCGCTGCGTCGCCTTCCTCGTCTACGTCAGCGGCGCTGGTCGAGCCTTTCGTGCCGCTCGAGCAGCTGCCGCAGCTCTGGACCCTGCCGGCGGCCCGCTTCGTCGAGGTGACCGGAGAGCCGACCGGCTGGGGCTGGCTCGGGATGCTCGGCTACGCCGACTTCCTCAATCTGGCCGCGGTGGCGCTGTTCGGCATCGTCACCCTCGCCTGCTACGCGCGCATCGTGCCGCTGCTCTTCGCCGCCGGGGAGCGGCTGCAGGCTTGCATCGCCCTTGCGCAGGTGCTCGTGCTTGCCGCCGCCGCGGCCGGGTTTTTCACCGGCGGTCGCTGACGGTGCTAGACTTTTCGCCTCGGAACCCAGCCAACGAAAAGGGAAAACCATGGGCGCGTTCTTCTCCGTCGCTGAACCGCACGATCGTCGCCGGCGTCGTCATCCACGTCGCTGATCATCATCGGCGTCGCCGGCACCTACCAGTTCGTTCGGCGGAATGGGCTGCTGGACGTTCTTCATGCGCTGGCTGCACATCGCTGTCGGGCGTGATGTGGATCGGCCTGCTCTGGTACTTCAACTTCGTGCAGACGCCGTCGATGCCGAAGATCCCGGACGAGCAGAAGCCCGCGGTCAGCAAGGTGATCGCGCCGACGGCGCTGTTCTGGTTCCGCTGGGCGCGATGGCGACCATCGTCACCGGCCTGCTGCTCGCGCTGGATGAACGGCTACATCGGCCAGGCGCTCACGCTGCAGAAGCCGCTACACGCCATCGGCATCGGCATGTGGCTCGGCGCTGATCATGTGGTTCAACGTCTGGTTCATCATCTGGCCGAACCAGAAGAAGGCGCTCGGCATCGTCACCGTCGACGCCCGAGGAGAAAGCCGCCGCCGCCAAGCTGGCCGGCATGACCTCGCGCATCAACACCATGCTGTCGATCCCGATGCTCTACTGCATGGTGGCGCAGCAGCACGGCGGGTTCTAGCGAGAGGTGCGGTTCGGTCTGCTCGTTCTCGGCGCGGCACTCGCGCTGCACGCCGCCGCCGAGGAGGTTCGCCTCAAGGAGCAGGCGTACTACCCGGAAGGCCCGACGGTCGTGGGCGGCGCCCTTTACTGGGCGGAAATGCCGCTGCATCGCATCCGCCGCCACAAGGACGGCAAGACCAGCACCGTGTGGGAGGAGTCGGGCTGCGGCCCGACCTCGATCAAGCCCGACGGCCGCGGCGGCTTCTGGATCCTCTGCCACCTCGCGCACATGGTGCTGCGAGTCAACGGGAACTTCCAGGTCGTCAAGCGCCTCGAAACGGACGGCGTCGGCCGGCGTCTCGCCTACCCGAACGACGCGACCGTCGATCGCCGCGGCCAGCTCTACTTCACCTCCTCCGGAGTCTTCAGCCTGAGCGCTCCTCGCAAGGCGCGGTGTACTTCGTCGACCTGCAGGATCAGCCGCACCGCGTCGCGGAGGGGCTGCGCTACGCGAACGGCATCCGCATCGACGAGAACGCGCGCGCCGCCTGTACGTCTCCGAGCATCTCGCGCGCGCGCGTGCTGGTGATGGACGTGATCAAGCCCGGCGAGGTCGGCGCGCCGAGCGTGTTCTTCGATCTGGCGTCGCTGCCGCCCGCCTCGGTCGCCTACCCGCTCGCCGGCCCCGACGGGCTGCTGCTCGACGACAAGGGCCGCCTGTACGTCGCGGAATACGGCGCGGCGCGCGTGATGCTGCTGTCAACCGAAGGCAAGCTGCAGCGCGTTATTCCGGTGCCGATGCAGTTCGTCACCAACTTCACTTTCCTGCCGACCGGCCAGCTCGTGGTGGTCGGCGCGTTCCAGAACGACCAGCCGCCGATGCCCGGGCTGGTCATGACCCTGGCGCCACTGAGGTGACCCTGCATCGCGGCGCGCTGTTCGCGGTGAGCTTCTACGCCGGCTTGGGCACGATGGCCTTCGAGATGGTGCTCGGCCGGGCGCTCGTCCCCTACTTCGGCGGCACGATCTACACCTGGGGCGCGCTGATCGCGGTCTTCCTGCTCGGCATGTCGTTCGGCTTCTTCATCGGCGGCCGGCTCGCCGACCGCTACCCGCGCATCGGCTTCGTCGCCGGACTGCTCTTCGCCTGCGGCGCGGTCATCCTCTGCACGCCGCTCTACTCGGAGCCGCTCTGCCTCGCGCTGCTCGACGCCGTCGAGGACGTTCGCGTCGGCGCGCTGGTCGCGTCGCTGGCGATGGCGTTCCTGCCGGCGCTGCTCTTCGCCGCGGTGAGCCCGGTGGCGGTGCGCCTCGCGCTGGTCGACGTCGCCCATTCGGGGCTCGATCGTCGGCGCCATGTCCGGCCTCAACACGGTGGGCAGCATCCTCGGCACCATCGGCACCAGCTTCTTCCTCGTTCCGGTCATCGGCTCGCGGGCCATCTTCTACCTGCTCGGCGTGCTGACCATCGCCTGCGCCGCGGGGCTGTTCGCGCTCCATCGCGGCAAGGCGCGCGCGGCGGCGCCCGCGGTCCTGGCGCTGGTCGCGGCGCTTCTATGCGCGCAACCCGGCGCGGTGCAAGCGCAGGTCTCGGTCATGGCGCCCGACGGCGTGATCGAGAAGTGGAGTCCGAATACAACAACGTGTTCGTGATCAAGCAGGGCCAGATGCTGTACATGAACTTCGGCTACCGCAACAGCCAGTACGTCGAGTCGGTGATCGACATGCTCGATCCGCGGCTCGCTGGCGGCGCGCTACACCGCTACATGACCATCGCCGCCGTCTACAACGAGCGCTTCGAGCGCGCCGCCTTCGTCGGCCTCGGCGGCGGCCGCACCGCCAGCTACCTCGTCGACAGCTTCCCGCAGCTCGGCATGGAGATCGCCGAGCTCGACCCCGAAGTGATCCGGCTGGCGAAGAAGTACTTCGGCGTGAAGGAAAGCGAGCGCCTGAAGATCCACGCGCAGGACGGCCGCATCTTCCTCACGCGCTCAAAGGCACGTACGACGCGGTGTTCCTCGACGCCTATCGCGGGCCGTTCGTGCCCTTTCCACCTGATGACGAAGGAATACTTCGAGATCATCAAGAAGCACCTGCGGCCGGGGGCGTGGTGGCGCAGAACGTCGAGCCGAGCACCATGGTGCTCGACAGCGCGATCCGCACCATCGGCGCGGTGTTCCGCAATGTCGATACCTACGAGGCGGGCGGCAACGTGGTGATCATCGCCTACGACGGCGAGCCGATCCCGGCCGCGCGCCTGCGCCAGCGCGCCGCCGCGCTCACCAAGCAGCACAAGCTGCGCTACGACCTGGTGGAGCTGCTCGCGGCGAAGCGCGACATCCGCCCGCAGGAAGGGGCGAAGCTGCTGACCGACGACTTCGCGCCGGTCGAGGGATGCTCAAGACCATCAAGCGGCACAACGAACGCCGAGCGCCGCTGCCGCTCAGACCAGGGCGAAAAAAAGGCAGGGTCAGCCTGCCTTTTTCGCTGTTGCGAAAGCGAGTTACTTCTTGTCTTCGGCTTTCTTCTTGCACCTTCTGTCTGCTCTTCTTGGCTCGGCCTTTCTTCGCCTCGCCACTTCTTGGCTTCTGTCTTTTCCATCTTGTCGCCTTTCGCGCCGGCATGCGAGGCGGCGAAGGCGGAGGCGCTCACGGCCGCGAACATCGCGGCGACGATCACGGTGATCAGCTTGCTCATCTAAATCTCCTGTTTAGTTTTCGAAACAGGGTCGACGCGACGTGGCCCGCTCCCGCGACCGCTTAACGTTCGACATCGCGGGCGGTTGACCGCGTGGCCCATCCTCCCTGGAGGCGAACCCGGCGCAGATTTTACAGAGCAGTACGTAACACGTCTTTGCCTCGTGTGGTAACCTATTGTTTTGTAAGGATTGTGCAAGAAACGATGCGCCGTTTTCGCTGATCGCTTTGCTGCTTACCGCCACCGCGGCATGGGCAGCCCCTACACGCCCTCGGACGATTCGGCGGTGCTCGAGCGGCTGCCGACGCGCCGCGGCGACCCCGTCATGGCCGAAGTGCGGCAGCTCCGCGCCGCGCTCGGCCGCCTCGCCCGACCGACGCCGGCACAGCGGCGCGGCTCGCGCAGCGCTACTTCGATCTGGCGATGGCCGAAGGCGACCCGCGCTACGTCGGCTACGCCGAAGCGGCGCTGCGGCCGTGGCCCGGCGACGATGCGCCGGCCGAGATCCTCTTCACGCGCGGCCTGCTGCGGCAATACCGCCACGACTTCGCGAGCGGCATGAAGGACTTCGAGCGCGCGCTGCAGCGCGACCCGGGTCACGTGGAGCGCGCGCGTGGCGAGCCGCGATCTTCATGGTGCAGGCCGACTACGCCGCCGCAGCGCGCGAGTGCGCCGCGCTGCGCGGCTACGCGAGCGAGCTGACCACGACCGGCTGTCTCGCCTACGTGGAGGCGACGACCGGCAAGACGCGCGCGCCTACGAACGGTTGAGTGCCGCCCTCGAGCGGCAGCCGGACGCGTCCGCCGGGACCCGGCTGTGGACCCAGACGCGGCTCGCGCGAAATGGCGTGGCGCCTCGGCGACGTGCCGCTCGCCGAGCGCCATTTCACCGCCGCGCTGAAGCTCGGCGTCACCGACAACTTCCTGCTCGCCGCGTACGCGGACTTCCTGCTCGAGCAAGGGCGCGCAAGGAGGTGGTTGCGCTGCTGCAGGACTGGGTGCGCTCCGACACGCTGCTGCTGCGCCTGGCGATCGCCGAGCAAAGGCTGAAGCTGCCGGCGCGCAGGCGCACACGCAAGCGCTCGCCGATCGCTTTGCCGCCGCCGCGCTGCGCGGCGAGCGGTTGCACATGGGCGAGGAAGCGCGCTTCCTGCTCGATCTCAAGGGCGACGCGCGCGCGCGCGCTCGCGGTCGGGCTGGAGAACTGGAAGGAGCAGCGCGAGCCGCGCGACGCGCTGGTCGTGCTCGAAGCAGCCGCGGCGGCGAAGGACGCGAAGGCCGCGGCGCCGGTGCTGCAATGGCTGGAAGAGAGCCGCTTCGAGAGCGAGCAGCTGGCGGCGCGTCGCCGCTTCCCTGCGATGAGGGCTCTTCCTCTTCGCCCTCCCTGCTCGCCGCGGGATCGGCCCAGGCGCACAAAGCCGAGCGACAGCTACCTGACGCTTCACGCCGATGGCCGGACGCTGCGCGGGCAGTGGGACATCGCCTTGCGCGATCTCGGAGTACGCCGTCGGGCTCGATGCCAACGGCGACGGCGCCATCACCTGGGGCGAGCTGAAGGCGAGGCACGCCGACATCGACGCCTATGTGCTGGCGCGCCTCGCGTTGCGCGCCGACGGCGCGGCGCCGAGCAATGCAATCGGAATCGAAGCACACCGATG